>OKWR01000149.1_pt1 | contig 95853 bp, 68 predicted proteins | sample 1607101 | NCBI WGS metagenome assembly OKWR01 (sample SAMN04414076, study PRJEB24778) | human gut metagenome | material: faecal | host: Homo sapiens
TGCGTCATCCGGCCTGTATTTCTTTCACTAACCGCCTATGTTCCTTCTGTTTACAACCCATGTTTCTTACGCTGACAAGCGATATTTCAGTATGCCCACAATTGTGGTTCATGTGCTTCACCGTTGTGAATCACATGAACCACAATTGTGAAGCACGTAATCCACAACTGTAAGCACACAAAATCAAGGCATTCGAAGGTAAAGAAAGCGCTATGTAATAGCAAGTTAAAGAGGATGTAAAGCAGAAGGAAGTGTAAAGTAAAAGGGGATACAAAGCAGAAGGGACACGTAAAATATAGAGCAACCATAAATACAGAACAACGCTTTTAGACCAATGCTTAATCTTTGATTATCAAAAGAGTACAAGAAGTAAATTTTCTATCGACAAGAAGTTAAGAGTTTGTCAACAAGGAGTTAACTTCCTGTTTACAAACTCTTTTTGTAAGCTGAGAATATAAGATTTTCCATCACTTTACAAAAAGAGAGACGGATTCTCACCCGCATTCCTCATTATGGAAAAGTAATGAATCAAATGATGAGCAATACTATCTCAATTCTCCTCCTCTCGGGAGGAGGAGTACCCGAAGGGGGAGGTGGTAGGTGAAATGATAAATACCTATGAATCATAAAATAAGGAACTATTTCTCACCTACCACCCCGCCCTTTGGGCACCCCTCCTCCCGAGAGGAGGGGAATTGAGATACTCATTTAGTTCATAACCCTATAGAAACGAACTTATTCCACCGCAAGACAGGCTTCTATAAAAAGTAAAGGAAACCCGCAAAAAACATGTCCTACGCCTCAACGGCATCCGGAGCATCCCTCAACCGTGTCTGAGCCGTACTTGCTCCGTACCTTCTCCAGTCAGAAGTACCTCTGAACTCTGAACGAAGCCCCCCCGGACTAGGTACGGAACAAGCGCATCCCGGGTACGGCTTACTCCACTTTCAATATCCTCTTCTATTTGCATATATTCTCGGATTTATGCATAAAACATAGCATTCATAGTATAAAAAGTATAAAAATTCTTTCTTTAATGCATATTCTTTCCAAAATTATCCCTACTTTTGCGCCATTCTTAGAATAATTATACAGAACAATGAAGAAAAAAGCCAATCGGTTAGACGCTATCAAGATGATTATCTCAAGCAAGGACGTCAGTTCTCAGGAAGAACTGCTGCAAGCTCTGAGCAAAGAAGGCTTTGAACTGACACAAGCCACTCTCTCCCGCGACTTGAAACAACTGAAAGTTGCCAAAGCGGCGAACATGAACGGGAAATACGTATATGTATTACCCAACAACATCATGTACAAACGTTCTAATGATCAGAGCGCCAGCGAGATGCTGATGACCAGCGGATTCGTGTCCCTGCAATTCTCCGGTAACATTGCCGTTATCCGTACACGACCGGGTTATGCCAGCAGCATGGCCTACGACATCGACAACCGCGAATGTCCCGCTATTCTGGGCACCATTGCCGGAGACGACACCATCATGTTGGTAGTGCATGAAGCTGCTTCGCATAGCGAAGTACGCGAATTTCTGTCGCAAATCATTCCGAACATTAAATAAATAAAGAACGAATCAATAAGAAATGGATACCAAAAAAGTGGACGTGATGGTGGCTGACGCCTCTCACGAAGTTTATGTGGATAAGATTTTGGATACCATCAGAGAAGCGGCCAAAGTACGTGGAACGGGCATCGCAGAACGCACACACGAATATGTGGCGACAAAAATGAAAGAAGGAAAAGCTATCATCGCCCTGTGTGGAGACGTGTTTGCAGGCTTCAGCTACATCGAGAGTTGGGGAAACAAACAATACGTTGCGACTTCCGGTTTGATTGTGCATCCCGACTTTCGCGGTATAGGATTGGCTAAGCGTATCAAAATGGCATCTTTCCGCCTGGCACGCTTGCGATGGCCCAACGCCAAAGTATTCAGTCTCACCAGCGGAGCCGCCGTCATGAAAATGAATACGGAACTGGGATACGTTCCCGTCACTTTCAATGAACTGACTGATGATGAATCCTTCTGGAAAGGCTGCGAAGGCTGCATCAACCATGATATATTAGTAGCCAAGAACCGCAAATTCTGCATCTGCACAGCAATGCTCTACGACCCGGCTCTGCATGAAGATGATAAAATTTAAATAACAAAGGATATGGAAGATAAGAAAAAAGTAGTAGTCGCATTCAGCGGCGGTCTTGATACTTCATTTACGGTAATGTACCTTGCCAAGGAAAAAGGGTATGAAGTGTATGCAGCCTGTGCAAACACCGGTGGTTTCAGCCCCGAACAACTGAAAACAAACGAAGAAAACGCCTATAAACTGGGCGCAAAAGAATATGTCACTATCGACGTGACACAGGAATATTACGAAAAGAGCTTGAAATACATGGTATTTGGTAACGTGCTGCGTAATGGTACCTATCCTATTTCTGTAAGTTCCGAACGTATCTTCCAGGCACTTGCCATCGCACGCTATGCCAACGAGATCGGTGCAGATGCTATCGCTCACGGTTCTACCGGTGCAGGCAACGACCAGATTCGTTTTGACATGACATTCCTTGTATTGGCTCCGGGCGTGGAAATCATCACACTGACTCGTGATATGGCTTTGAGCCGTCAGGAGGAAATCGATTATCTGAACAAACATGGTTTCTCAGCAGACTTCGCCAAGCTGAAATACTCTTATAATGTGGGTTTGTGGGGAACCTCTATCTGCGGTGGTGAGATTTTGGATTCCGCACAAGGATTGCCCGAAAGTGCTTATCTGAAACATTGCGTAAAGGAAGGCAGCGAACAACTCCGTCTTACTTTTGAGAAAGGTGAGTTGAAAGCTGTGAACGACGAGAAATTTGATGATCCCATCAAAGCCATTCAGAAAGTAGAAGAAATCGGTGCTGCTTACGGTATTGGTCGTGATATGCATGTAGGTGATACAATTATCGGTATCAAAGGCCGCGTAGGTTTCGAAGCTGCTGCTCCGATGCTGATTATCGGTGCACATAAATTCCTGGAAAAATACACACTGAGTAAATGGCAGCAATACTGGAAAGACCAGGTTGCCAATTGGTACGGCATGTTCCTGCACGAAAGCCAGTATCTGGAGCCGGTAATGCGCGACATCGAAGCCATGTTACAGGAAAGCCAGCGTAACGTAAACGGTACGGCTATTCTGGAACTTCGCCCTCTCTGTTTCTCTACCGTAGGTGTAGAAAGCGAAGATGACCTTGTGAAAAACAAGTTCGGCGAATACGGTGAAATGCAGAAAGGATGGACGGCAGAAGATGCCAAAGGATTCATCAAAGTGACATCTACGGCACTGCGTGCTTATTATTCAAATCATAAAGACGAGAAAATCTAAATGACAGACAAGAAACAAAAACTGACACGCCCCCGAACCGGAAGGATGCTTTCCGGTGTATGTGCGGGACTGGCTAACTTTTTCGGGCTTGATATTTCTTTAGTGCGCATCGTTTATACGTTTGCTACCATCTTCACTGCATTTGCAGGCGTAATTATATATATTATATTATTGATTATTATACCAGAAGAACCCAATAGATATTATAGAAATGATTAAAGTAGGAATCATCGGCGGAGCCGGATATACGGCAGGTGAATTAATTCGTTTGCTGATCAATCATCCGGAAGCGGAAATCGTATTCATCAACAGCTCAAGTAACGCCGGAAACAAAATTACCGACGTACATGAAGGATTGTACGGCGAAACGGACCTTGTCTTCACCGACGAGTTGCCTTTGGACGAAATTGACGTATTATTCTTCTGTACCGCCCATGGCGACACGAAGAAGTTCATGGAAAGTCACAACCTTCCCGAGGAGTTGAAGATTATCGACCTTTCTATGGACTACCGCATCGCTTCTCCGGAACATGACTTTATTTACGGTTTGCCGGAGTTGAACCGTCGCGCTACCTGCAAAGCAAAGCATGTGGCCAATCCGGGTTGCTTTGCCACTTGTATCCAATTGGGATTGCTTCCCCTTGCCAAACATCTGATGCTGAACAATGACATCATGGTGAATGCCATTACCGGTTCCACCGGAGCAGGTGTAAAACCGGGTTCAACCAGTCACTTCAGTTGGCGCAACAACAACATGAGTGTTTACAAGGCATTCGATCACCAGCATGTACCCGAAATCAAGCAATCCCTGAAGCAATTGCAGAACAGTTTTGATGCGGATATTGACTTTATCCCTTACCGCGGTGATTTCGCACGTGGTATTTTTGCTACCATCGTAGTAAAAACTAAAGTTGCACTGGATGAAATAGTCCGTATGTACGAAGAATATTACGCCAAAGACTCTTTCGTGCATATCGTAGAAAAGAACATCGACCTGAAACAAGTAGTGAACACCAACAAATGTCTTCTGCATTTGGAAAAGCACGGTGATAAGCTGCTTATCATCTCCTGCATCGATAACCTGCTGAAAGGTGCCAGTGGTCAGGCAGTACACAACATGAATCTGATGTTCAATTTAGAAGAAACCGTCGGCTTACGATTGAAACCCAGCGCCTTCTAAGTAATTTGTATTTTGTAATTTAGAATTAAAGAAATGAACTTATTCGACGTATATCCCCTTTTTGACATCAACATTGTCAAGGGAAAAGGCTGCCACGTGTGGGACGAGAACGGTACTGAGTACCTCGATCTCTACGGCGGACATGCTGTTATCTCCATCGGTCATGCACATCCGCATTACGTGGAGATGATCAGCAACCAGGTTGCCACGTTGGGATTTTATTCCAACTCTGTGATTAACAAGCTACAGGAACAGGTTGCTGAACGTCTGGGAAAAGTTTGTGGTTATGATGACTACTCCTTATTCCTGATTAACAGCGGTGCAGAAGCCAACGAAAATGCTTTGAAACTCGCTTCGTTCTACAACGGACGCACACGTGTGGTTTCCTTCAACAAGGCATTCCACGGACGTACTTCACTTGCCGTGGAAGTGACTAATAATCCCAAAATCATAGCTCCTATTAATGACTGCGGACACGTCACTTACCTTCCGCTGAACGATATTGAAGCAATGAAAAACGAACTGGCAAAAGGTGATGTTTGCGCAGTGATTATCGAAGGTATTCAAGGTGTGGGTGGTATTCAATTGCCGACAGATGAATTCATGCAGGCTTTGCGCGAAGCTTGTACAGCTCATAATACGATATTGGTTCTGGACGAAATTCAAAGCGGTTATGGCCGCAGCGGTAAGTTCTTCGCTCATCAATATAACGGTATCAAAGCAGATATTATCACTGTAGCCAAAGGCATCGGTAACGGTTTCCCGATGGCCGGTGTACTTATCAGTCCGATGTTCACTCCGGTTTACGGACAGTTGGGCACTACTTTCGGCGGTAATCATCTGGCATGCAGCGCAGCGCTTGCTGTCTTGGACGTAATAGGTCAGGAGAATCTGGTTGAAAATGCAGCCAAGGTAGGTGAGTATCTGATGACGGAGTTGAAAAAGTTCCCGCAGATCAAAGAAGTTCGCGGACGTGGTCTGATGATCGGTCTTGAATTTGAAGAACCGATAAAGGAACTTCGTCTGAAACTGTTGAAAGAACAACATGTATTTACCGGTGTCAGCGGTACAAATGTACTCCGCCTGCTTCCACCCCTCTGCCTCAGCATGGAAGAAGCCAATCTCTTCCTCGAACGTTTCAGAAAAATATTAGCATAAGGCACTCTCACCGTCTTGCTGCCCGCAAGACATACAGATCAATAATCAGCAAAAGAAAATGCAACCCTGTCTATGAGTATTTTCCACCGACAGGGTTGTCCATTTTCCAACTTCTTCAACTATCATACCTTTGATATTCATGCGGATTCTTTATTTCTGATTGCCATTATATCTTCGCAAGTTATAAATTTTATGTTCATGTTCTTCACATATAAGTATAATCTCACCTTGGGGATTAATAAAATAACCAATATTTGAACTTCCGTCAAATTTCACAAATGCCATACCATCACTGCGAAAGTTGCCAACAGCAGCATAGTCACCACACACCTTATTGCCTTTATAGTCTATATAAAACCACTTATGGCCATCTTCAGTAACAGCAGCCAGTCCAAAGCTAAAACTTCTGGTAGATAAATACTTGCATGGAACAACCATTTTGGCATTTTCTGAAGTTATATTATAAAATCCATATTTACCATCTTTCTTCACCCAACAATAATTCAAATCCAAGGAATTCACCAATACAGATCTTGATCTGGTACAATCCTCATAAATAAAAGGAACTTTCACAATACCGTCATGATTCATAAAGCCCCACCCTTCTCCTTGCTTAACAGGTGTCAGTAATTGTCCTTTCGAATCCCACATTCCAATATAGTCATATACATCAGAGACCATTTTTCCAGACTTATTTATCAAGAAAGCTTCTTTCATCTTATCCTCCTTTTCATTGAAAACCGAAGCCACGCCATTTACAAAAGGTGATGCTTCGTCAAATTTAAAGGGAATTACAACTTTTCCCTTAATATCAATATAACCAAATTTTCCGTTCAGCTCAACACAAGCCAATCCTTCAGAAAAAGGAAAGGCAAAAGTATATTGAGGCGGTATTTCTATTTCTCCATCTTTACGCATAAACCCATATTTATCCCCCTCTTTATATTTCATGAGTCCATGATTAAAAGGAACTTCTTCCGGATCTGATGAGAATTTTGTCATAGATAGTTTCTGCATAAGCCCATTCAAGAGTTCATAATCTGAATCTTGAACTCCGGTGTTTCTTTTAAAATACATCTTCTTTGCCCAAAATTGTGCCATATAATGCGTAGCTCGTTCTCCATACTCTTCGCATCCTTGACGCAAAAACAACATATTTGCTAACGCATATTGAGAATTCATGTCATCACGAATAGCACTCTGCTCAAACAACAAAAGAGCCGATTTATACTTCTTCTCTTTATAACACCGACTGGCAACTTCATTAAGTTTTGAAGGACTGTAACCCAAGGAATGTTTCAACAAGAACTCAATATCCTTATCATTAGTGTCAAATTCAGCTTTTTCAATATATGCGATTTCTTCTTTCTCAAGATTCAACCGAATCACATTCTTAATCTTTACATTCTTGCCATCGCCTTCAATATGCTTATTTACATAAACAAACACATTATCGTATTCATAATTTTCCGCATAAGTAGGAACAGACACTGGATGACAAACAATTGAATCATAGCTAATCTTGAAAGTATAGCTATTCTTATCTTCCAAAATTCCAAATTGCAACAAATAATCATCAATATTACAAGCTGTGGATTTATTTGGAATATCTTTAAATGAATATAAATCATTATAAACCGGAGTTCGAAATTTATTCTCACACATCATAATAATATCCGTTCGTAATTCTGCCGCTTCTGCACCCATCGGATGATTTGCATAGCGGGCTAACATTTTGAAATAACGTTCAACACACATTTCAGCTTTTTCTCTTTGCCCAATAGTTAATTCACTCTGCGCCATCAACACGTTCGTCAATAGCAGACAAGCTATAAAGATTAAATATTTTCCCATAACTAACTTATCTATATAATTCTTCACTACAGTTATCTCTCTTATTTCCGTCTATTCGTTTAAAAGACGAAATCAGCCATCCTGTGTTATTTCCTTCACGTTCAACACGTTCAACAGTAAATGTATATCCAGGAACTTGCCACAGATGAAACTTCGTTTTCTCTACAACAGCCAATGTTAACTGCCCGGAATAAATTAGAGCATAAAAGACAGACAAAGCATCCGGTAAATAATTCTTTTCTGAATAATTCAGAATATTCTCATTACCTATCGCTGCTATTTTAGACAAGTCTATAAAACCCACTTCATGATTATCCGGTTGAATATCTAACCCATGATTTCGTTTCAATGGCTCCAAATCCAAAATTTCACCTTTTGCACCGACAATCACCCAGCGATATACATATACTTCAACTTGCTCAGGCTTTAAAAATAAAGTAACTTTTTCTTCTTTGTTCTTGTAGTGGCAATGGCATAATACCTCAGCCGTCCACGTAGAATCTGTATAATGCAAAGAAGTAGAATCTTCAACAGCCGCCTCTATAAACTCAAAAACTGCATTTTTCACAGAATCTGGGTTATTTCGAAACAGCTCACTGTCAAAAAGGTACAGCATATTCGTACACCGTTTCAAAGAATCTTCCAAAGGTAGTGGGATGCTCTCTATTCCATTAAAACGCTTCATAAATTCATCCATCTGTTTTACGCGATAACGAAATGTTTCATTGAAAGACAGGTTATTCATCAGTTGTCCATATGTCATACACAGACAACCAAACAAGATACAAATTGATAATACAATTTTTCGTCTCATACACTTTCTTTTAATAGGTATCCAATACTTCGCTGTCACCTAACAATATCACATATTGACTGCCAACGCTCGTGATTTCTTGCTGAAGATATACATTAATAGTCTTTTCCGTAATGTCTTCATAAATCACTTTTCCATCCCTCATTCCCACAAATTTCTGTTTGATTGTCACCGCAGCTTTATATAAGCCATCTCTGACTTTATAAAAATCAGAGACATAGCATACATCAGCTTGAGTTATTTGTACTTCTGAGTAACTTAGACTAGTCAAATTTCTCAGATAATTCTTTGTCTGTATCCAGTTCTTTGTATTACGAGCTTTTGAAGAAACTTGAGTACGTACTGCAGGCTGAATATTATCATAAATATCCCGATAATTATTACCCTCTCCCATAAATAGTTTTAGTGCTTGCTTCATATAAACCACCTTCGTTGCATTGTCATTCTTCTTGCTCCCGATAAACGACAAGTACATCTGATAAGTATTAATTCGATTCCGCACCTCCTCTTTAAACATTTCCAAATCTTCTTCCGATAAATCATTGGTTTGTGCATACCCCATCGAAACGTACATTTGAAAGGTTACAACGATAGTAAATAGTATAATCTTCTTCATAATCGTATAAAATCTATTTCTTATAAACCTCATTAATCCTCAAGGAAGTAATCTTCCCATTATTGTCTTGAGTAAAAGATAGTACATTGAAATTTATCAAATAATACTCTGTACTCAATCTTTCCAAAAAGTTTCTGGCTGTCTCTCTTGCCACAATGGTTTTACAGTTCCTACCCAGCATTTCTACAATAGCATTTGCATTAGAAAAATACTTATTTAGAATAGGGGTGACCATTGCGATACGTTGAGGAGCAGCTATGTTCGTATCTATTAACTGTCGCAATCCCTCCAATACCTGATTCTGTGTATTTGCCGACACATCCGCTCCATGAATCACCATTGTATCAGTCGATTCATTTACTACAGACTCATTTGTCGATACACTTGTTTGGGATACAACCGCATCAGACACAGAAACGTCAAAGACCGGATGCTGCTTGTTTCCGGACAACTCAACGGTGGCATCCCGAGTAACCTCCAATATATTATTCCAATCTGAAATATTTTGTTTATTAGCTTCAGTCATAACAGTCAAGTAACCATACGTCAAAAATCCGCCAATCTTTAAATTGCATGCTGATGTTTCACCCGCTTTACTACTTGTGATAATCATAGCACCTGATTTCTTCATAAACAAATCTTCATAATTCGTTTCAACCTCTCTGTTTATACAGGGGGCACTTTTACTTAATTCCAGTTTGGGTGAAAGATTTTCACTGTAAGAATTGCAGCAATCCGTTATCATGATACAAAGTCTCGGGCATTTTCTCTTAATAATATTGAATGTACCTTCTGCTGAAATAAGTTCATTCTCATAATGGGCCCCCAAGCTCATTTGAGGATATTTTGAAGTATCATGCAAAGAACGGGCACCATGACCACTATAATAAAGAAATACAACATCATCTTTTCCACATTGAAGACGATTCAACACATTGCGTAAATTCTGAGGTGAACAGCGATTAGCAACATTAACATCATATTCAAATGAAATTTTATTTTGCAAAGCTGCTTGAGCCTCTGCAAGCATACAACTTATCCGTTCAATATCCAACTTCACAGTATTACCTATAGATTCATCATTAGTGTCACCGAAAAGAATAGCATGAAATGTCTGTGCTCTGAGCGGAATATTAACCAGAGCCAAACATAAGATTAATAAAAAAACATTTTTCTGTAGTTTCATAATCATGGGAGTTTTAAAAGAGTTTTTAAATATTCATTGTCAGGAAGAAGTCCTAAAGCGAATTTCACTAAATAACGGGCATGTACATATTGTTGTCGACAATAAACCTTATCATCTTTCACAAAAGCTAATTGATTACCATTGAATGCTACAAGCAAGTACAGCTCCTCCTTATTTTCATCGACAAATTTTATCGCTATATTAGGTTCAAAAGGAGTTTTAACTATACTCCCACTCTGATCATAATTCAAGATATCTTGCAAAAAAAACTGTAGGATAGAATAATAGGATGCAGCAAGCTCACCAATTTTATAATCTATGGCGTACTGGGCAATCAATGTATCCTGTTCTGCTTTTTGGGGACGCATCTTATACCCTATCACTTCTGTTGGACTGTAAACAAACTGACATATTGTGTCACCTAATAAGACTACAACTTGACTGTCTGGAACGATTGAGTGATTATCTATCTTCCGTGGAATATTTTGACTACTTCTACAAGAAACACAACAAAAAATGAACGCTGTAATAGACAGAAGAAGCATATATTTAGTTCTCATCTTTTTATATTTTTAAATGGATATTCTCGATATCAGGTAGTTATCTTACCTATAAAATGCAAGTATTCTGCAGAAAGATGTCTATGTTTTCATTATGTTTCAAGTGTGTCTTCTCCAATTCCTCCTAAGACTGCTAACCTTATTATACAACGAAGCGTGGAACTGCATACTATCATCTGTAGCCGAAGGTCCTAGGAAAACCCAACTACACAGACGACAGACAGCAGCCCCACGCATAAGCGAGAGAACCACCGTACTAACATCTTGTGTAGTTTTGAAAATTTCCTAGGTTTTCGACTACAAGATGAAGCACAACGCTTCTTATTTTTTATCTAACAAATAAATCAGAATGCAACGCTTTCCATTCTCAACAAGCACAAAATTACAAAAAAGGTTTATATTAAAAAGGAAAAATTGATAAAAAAATGTATCCGTAGTTTACATTCCACAATATCTGTTATATCATAAGGTATTAGCTATTTGTCCTGATAGGAATTCATTTTCTTTCAAGTATAATCCATTATCTTTAGTTGAACAACTATACTCATTATCTTCTATATTAAACAAATAAAGCTTGCATTTTGCAGAGTAATCAGCAAAAAACGTTTAAACTGTTTCATATATCATATTAAATATACCCATATTCCAAAACAATTTGAGATTGAAATGACAGTAAGGAAACTATATCAAACATTATTATTTCTATTTTAGTAGTGACTATTAAGCGTGAAACAATGAAGGAAAGAAGTTGCTTTTAGTAGCAGACTTGCCGAATCCGAGATGATAAGCTTTCGACGCATGTGCTTGTGCTGCAAGTACAATGTCTCTCAGGCTTTCACGATTGGAAAGTTGCCCGAACATCAGAACAGCGAATTGATTCCAACAGGTAAATTGCTTGACGTATTTGTCTCCATCATATGTCCTTGCTAGATAGTTGAAATCATTGCGGTCGAGGAAGTTTAAAAGCTGAAAGAACATGTATTTTCCTTGATGCATATGCCATTTTACGTTAGTTTGACAAAGATAAGTTCAAATCAGTTGACTCGAAAAACCTTTATAATTATCTAACTCTCAAAATTTTCAAAGCACTTATTTGATTTTTTAGTGGACACTAATGATATTGAGTGTCAAATATTGATTTTTGGGGTTCATTTTACTATATTTGGTGTTTTTTTCCTTCCTTGAGTGTCATTTATCCATGATAACAGAATCTATTTTCAGTACTATGAGGTCCTTACAATCGGTGAATTGTGAGAAAATTTAGAGAATAATCTACCTTTTACGGTAAGCATTATGTGACAATAGTCGCTATTTCTTAAGATCGTCTTGGTAGTAATATTTTGAATAGAAAACGAAGTTATATTTCTTTTATTGTTCAAATTATTGCTATATTTGCAGTATGAATAGACAATTAAGTGAAATAGGAACTATTCCAGTAACGACTTCAATCATTGAATCGTTATATCCAGAACTTAAGTCTGCTAACAAGAAAGTAACCTGGCTCGAGAAGCAAGGGGTTATCATCAGACTGAAGCGAGGACTTTATGTGGTCAACCCCGAACATTCAGGAAAGACTCTATCGAGTGAGTTGATTGCCAATCATCTCTATACACCTTCGTATATTTCAATGTCTACTGCACTACGATATTATGGACTTATCCCCGAGGCTGTATATGTTCATCAATCAATGACAGTAAAGCACTCTCGTAGCTTTCAAACTCCAGTCGGCAGTTATGACTACAAATATATTTCAAGAGAGGCATTTTCGATAGGAGTAAGGAGTATGCATAAGGGTGACTATGCATTTCTTATTGCATCACCGGAAAAGGCTTTGTGTGATTTGATTGCCAATTCCTCAAAGGTCAATCTTCGCTATATGAAAGATGTGGAAATATATCTTGAACAAGATATCCGTATGGACATGGATGAGTTCTATAAGATGGATGAAACCATATTCAAAGACTATATAAAGGTTGGCAAAAAGGCTGATTCAATTTCTAGACTATTAAAATTCATGAGACGATGAAGAATGAGATATTTGACAATATGCTATCCCGCTATGACTTGACGACGGAGCAACATAAAAGAAACGCCATATTTGAAGTTAACCAACAGATGATACTTGCTGGACTTTATGCTGGAGGCTTTTTTGAGTCGGCGGCGTTCTATGGTGGTACTTGTTTAAGAATCTTTCATGGTGCACGCACTGGTCTATCGTGTGTGGAAGAATAGAGTTAAAGGCCGTGATTGGTATGACTTTGAATGGTATGTACGCCATAATATTCCACTGGATTTTACTCATTTGGCAGAACGATGCAAGCAGTTCAACAATGAGAATATTACTCCAGAGTTATTCAAGGAGAAACTCATTGAGCGTCTCTCTACAGCTGATATAAAACAAGTGAAAGAGGATGTATTGCCTTTCGTCCGCAATCCCAAAGAACTTGATATTTGGTCAAATGATTATTTCGTGCAGTTGGCCGGGATGATGAGAATGGGATAATCTTGTATGAAACAGAGGATATTATGTTACACCTATGACAATCAAAAAGACATCATCGGTGCCGAATTCATCATACTTACCGTGAAATCGCAGCTTATCAAAGGTGCGCTACGCGAACTGAAACTGAAAAGCAAACAAATTATCATTTATTCATTATCAGCATCAGTTTTACATTTCCCTAAATTCTCCATTCGCTGTTGCTTATGAGCAATCTCCCTTCGTTGCATTCGAGCAGCCGTACGGAGCTCTGTGAAAAATTTCCGATGAGCCTCTTCCGACCTACATTTTGCTTCTTCAGCCACTTCCTTCATTAACTGAGATAGCATCTCATCAGTAGGTTCTTCCATATTCGTCAAACGATAGGAATTCATTTCTTTTTCAGACATAATCTATCATCTTTAGTTGAACAAATATACTCATGATCTTCTATATTAAACAAATAAAGCTTGCATTTTGCAGAGTAATCAGCAAAAAACGTTTAAACTGTTTCATATATCGACTAAAAAATATCTACCTTTGCCCATCGACAACCCTTTTAATAACAGAATGATATGAGAACAGCAATTATCGGAGCAGGAAACATGGGCGGCTCTATAGCCCGTGGATTGGCAAAGGGAAGTATTATCCCCGCCTCGGATATCATAGTTTCTAATCCCTCACAAGGAAAATTGGATGAACTGCAAGCAGAGTTTCCTGCTTTACAAATCACCCATGACAATCAGGAAGCCATCATCGGCGCCGAATTCATCATACTCGCTGTGAAACCGTGGCTTATCAAAGGTGTGCTGCGCGAACTGAAACTGAAAAGCAAACAAATTATCATTTCTGTTGCTGCAGGCATCAACTTTGAAGAGCTGGCTCACTACGTACCCGAACCGGAAATGACCATGTTCCGCATTATTCCTAACACCGCCATCAGCGAGATGGAAAGTATGACACTGATTGCCAGTCGTAATGCGACCAAAGAACAAGAACAACTGATGCTGGATATTTTCAATCAGATGGGACTTGCCATGCTGATCCCCGAGGAAAAATTCGCAGCCTGCACTTCCATGGCTTCCTGCGGAATCGCTTATGTGTTGAAATACATCCAGGCTGCCATGCAAGCCGGTATAGAAATGGGAGTTTATCCCAAAGATGCTATGAGAATGGTGGCTCAATCCGTAAAGGGAGCAGCCGAACTGATACTGAACAATGATACGCATCCCAGCGTAGAAATCGATAAAGTATGTACCCCCGGCGGTATTACCATCAAAGGTATCAATGAACTGGAACATGACGGCTATACATCGGCCATCATTAATGCCGTCAAAGCGAGCAAACAATAAGACTAACAATTAATTCATTAAATAAACAACCACATGGACGAACAAATTAAGCAAATAGCAGAACGCCTTCGCGGGCTTCGTGATGTATTGGAGCTGACCGCTGAAGACATTGCCCGTGAATGTGATATCTCCGCCGAAGAATACCGCCTTGCAGAGTCGGGAGAATTTGATATTTCCGTCAGTATGCTGCAAAAGATCGCACGCAGGTACGGAGTCTCATTGGATGCGCTGATGTTTGGCGAAGAACCGAAAATGAGTTCCTACTTCCTGACCCGTGCCGGAAAAGGTACCAGTATTGAACGTACCAAAGCCTACAAATACCAATCGCTTGCCGCAGGTTTCATGAATCGCAGCGCCGATCCGTTTGTAGTGACTGTAGAACCGAAACCGGACAGTGAACCGATACACTACAACAGCCATGCCGGACAAGAATTCACCCTTGTGCTCGAAGGGCGCATGATGATAAGTATTGATGGCAAAGAGCTTATATTAAACGAAGGAGACAGCCTGTACTTCAACTCCAAATTGCCGCATGGCATGAAAGCACTGGACGGAAAGACGGTACGATTTCTGGCAATTATCATGTAACACTAAATGAAGAATGAAGATAATTTTTCATTCTTAATTCCTATAATTATGGTAGAAAGATTTTTATCAAAAACCTCTTTCACTACACAAGAGGACTTTATCAAAAACTTTAAAATAAACGTACCGGAAAACTTCAACTTCGGATACGACGTAGTAGATGCCTGGGCTGCCGAACAACCTGACAAACCTGCATTGTTATGGACTAATGATAAGGGTGAATGCCGGCAATTTACGTTTGCCGATATGAAACGGTATACAGACATGACTGCCTCATATTTCCAAAGCCTTGGCATTGGTCATGGTGACATGGTAATGTTGATATTAAAACGTCGTTTTGAATTCTGGTTCAGCGCCATAGCTTTACATAAACTCGGTGCTGTCGTCATTCCTGCCACTCACTTGCTGACAAAGAAAGATATCGTGTACCGCTGCAACGCTGCGGACATCAAGATGATTGTTTGTGCAGGAGAACCGATTATCACGGAGCATATTGTAGCGGCTATGCCGGATTCCCCCAGCGTGAAGAAACTCGTCAGCGTAGGTCCCGAAGTAGCCGAAGGATTCGATGATTTCCACATGGGAATCGAGAATGCCGTACCTTTCGTGAAACCGGAACATCCGAATACGAATGAAGATATCTCACTGATGTACTTCACCAGCGGAACCACCGGTGAACCGAAAATGGTTGCCCACGACTTTACATATCCATTAGGACATATTGTTACCGGTAGTTTCTGGCACAACTTGACGGAAAACAGTCTGCATCTCACCATAGCCGATACCGGCTGGGGAAAGGCTGTATGGGGCAAACTTTACGGACAATGGATTGCCGGAGCAAATATATTTGTGTATGACCACGAGAAATTTACCCCTGCCGCCATCCTGGAGAAGATACAGGATTATCATGTGACTTCTCTCTGCGCACCTCCCACCATCTTCCGTTTCCTCATTCACGAAGATCTGACAAAGTATGATCTCTCATCACTGCAATATTGCACCATCGCCGGCGAAGCTCTGAACCCAGCTGTATTTGAGACCTTCAAGAAGCTGACAGGTATCAAACTGATGGAAGGATTCGGGCAGACAGAAACCACGCTGACTATCGCTACCATGCCTTGGATGGAACCAAAACCGGGAAGTATGGGATTGCCTAATCCGCAATACGATGTAGACTTGATAAACAATGACGGCCGTTCCGTAGAAGCCGGTGAGCAGGGACAAATCGTAATCCGTACAGACAAAGGCAAACCACTGGGATTGTTCAAAGAGTATTACCGCGATCCTGAACGTACTCACGAAGCCTGGAACAACAATATCTACTATACGGGAGATGTTGCTTGGAAAGATGAGGACGGCTATCTCTGGTTTGTAGGCCGTGCCGACGATGTGATCAAAAGCTCCGGTTACCGTATCGGTCCCTTCGAAGTGGAAAGTGCTCTGATGACACACCCAGCCGTAATAGAATGTGCCATCACAGGCGTACCTGATGAAATCCGTGGTCAGGTAGTGAAAGCTACCATCGTACTGGCTAAAGAGTATAAAGGGAAAGAGGGAGAAGCACTTATCAAGGAATTGCAAAATCATGTGAAGAAAGTGACGGCCCCTTACAAATATCCGCGTGTGATTGAATTTGTGGACGAACTGCCGAAAACCATCAGTGGAAAGATCCGTCGTGTGGAAATCAGGAAGAACGATATGAAATAAGAAAAAAAGATGAGGAATAAGCTACTTCTAAATCGTTTGCACTTTTTATGTTACTTTTTGATCGATTTGAGCTATTCGGTTTCCCGCAAACCACTTACATTTGCGACCGAAAAGTACAACTAAAAAGTTTAAAGCACATGATTACAAGTAGAAAGATTTCTCAGATTAATGTTTTCGCAGGTAGCCCCTGGGAAGTGGAAAGTGTGAAGCAATTGCTGAAGTCAGCTTACATCACCGCTTCAACAGAGGACAAAGGTAATGGCATTCACGTGTCTGTGCCTTGCCAGCAGTACACTGTCGCTATGCGGGTTATCAGTAACCGAAAAGCTTTATAAGACTGAAGAGAAAACGAAGTGAAAAAGGACTGCCCCTTGGAAAAAATTTCCGAAGGGGCAGTTTTTTGTTTATTAGTATACCGCTTCTCTATGATAATTCTCCCTTCACCGCCTTCCTTGTGTAAGGAAACCGAAAATCAAGTTATTCCCCTTCGACAAGAAGTTAGGAGTTTGTCAACAGGAAATTAACTTCTTGTCGACAAACTCCCAACTTCCTGTCAACAAAAAACCAACAATCTGTAACCGCCAGAAAAAACAGCGACATAGCATCTCTTTACAGAAGATTAAATTGTGTACTAATATTACAGTCGTGTCTTCGTAAAGTGAAGCTCATTAGCTTGGGCTCGAATTGCAAATGCGTAGCTAAATGAAACAAAAAGGAAAAAGCATTCCACTATTATACAAAAAAGATGTATTTAGATTCTTCTTGTATCTGAGATGAATAAAATGAAGTCATATTGATCATTTTATTTTTGTACACTTCTTTTTTTTAATACACTAACATATACCATATTACCAAAAAGAAGTGTACAAAAATAAAGGGTAAAAAAATAGCATTTAGACACTTAAAGCCTCAACACAGATTTGTATACAGCTATTTGATATGAACACTACGGCAAAAGGGGTGTATAGACGATCTTCATCTGCCTTTCACTCTCCCACTATACATACAAAACATCCAATCCGGAGACAAGCCACACCACATAACTCACTAATTAACAACACATTACTTCAAGGATTGAATTTGAGTAAAAGAAAAAATCAAATCAGTAAAACGTATTATTTTAATACGCATAGATTTGCGACGTTAATTTTAATTTAAACATTATGAAAGATGTAAAAACCTTAATGAGAGATTGGAACAAACATCAATGCTTGATGCTTTTCCTATGCTTTTTCTTTTTGTCTGCAGGAGCGTTGCAAACGGTATATGCCGTTCAGAATGTTACAATGGGCATTGACCAGCAACTGCAAATTACAGGTATTGTAAAAGACAACAACGGTGAACCAATGATTGGAGTAACTGTAATGGTAAAAGGAACGGGTACCGGGGCCATCACAGACATTGACGGCAAGTATAGTGTATCTGTGCCCGGAAACAAGAGTGTACTGACATTTTCTTTCGTAGGATATACTGCAAAAGAAGTAACCGTCGGCAATCAGAGGAATATAAATGTCATTCTATCTGAAGACTCCAAGATGATAGACGAAGTTGTAGTCATCGGTTTCCAATCACAGAAGAAAGGAAACCTGACAGCTTCTGTAGCTTCCGTTGGAGCAGAAACCCTGGAAAACAGACCGGTTGCCAATATCGGACAAGCCTTACAAGGCATGGTCCCGGGCTTAAACATCAGTATCGAAGGTGGCGACCCGAACAAAGTGCCTTCATTGAATATCCGTGGCGCCACGACCTTCCGCCAGAGAGGCACCTCCAATGATGACAAGAACAAGTTCGACGTAAAGTCCGGTTCCCCACTGATTCTGTTGGATGGTGTAGAAATCACCGCTGAAGACTTGAATCAGTTGAACCCAAATGACATTGACAACATGTCTTTCCTGAAAGACGCCTCAGCTGCCGCTATCTATGGTACAAGAGCTACTTTCGGCGTGATACTGGTTGCTACCAAAGGAGGAAATTACAATCAAAAAGCGAAAATCGACTATTCTTACAATATAGCTTTTGACCAGCCTTACGAATTACCCGACATATTGGATTCATACTATATTTATAAAGCATTAAGGGATAAAGAGGTCTGGACAGGCGCCATTGCCGAGTATTCCCAACATGACAGGGACATGATGGATCACATGATGGCTTACATGAAAGATCCCGCGAACAACAAGCCTTATTTCATGGAAGGTGATGCCATTCAGTGGGTAGGCAATACGAATCCTTATAAAGAATTGGTAAAAGCCTGGACTCCGACTCAGAAACACAACCTCTCTATCAGCGGCGGTGGCGACAGAATCAGTTATTACATCTCTTTAGGTATGCAAGACCAGAAAGGTATGTATGAAATTAAAACCGACAGGTTGAAAAGATACAACGCCATGCTCAGCATTAACGCTAAAGTAACAAGTTGGTTCAATGTGGCCGCCAAGGCCTCATACAACGTGTTCGACTATGAAGGTCCTACGCAACAGACAGATGGCATGAATCTTTGGAATTATGCAAAATCCTACTATCCGGAGAACTATATTTATCAACCGGTATTGACAGGGCCAAATGATTTTCTACCCAATCATCCGACGGAAAATCCTGTAAGCTATTTGTATGCAGGCGGGCGTAATATCAGTTCCAGACGGAAGACCATTCTTTCTATCAGTCCTGAGTTCACAATCATCCCCAAGATATTGAAAATCAAGGCGGATCTTTCTGTTGCCCCCACTACTTACCAAAAAGAAAAGACCCATCCGAAACAGGCGCGCGTAAACAATTCATGGACCGCCCTCGAAACCCGCTGGGCAACCGAAAACACGGGTGAAGTGACACGCTCCACCACGGATAGATATGCTATCAACGTGTATGCGGATTATAACCAAACTTTCAAGGAAAAGCACAATGTTTCCGTGTTATTAGGCCTTAACCAAGAAGAAGAATCTTATGCCGGTTCTACTCTTTACCTGAAAAACATGCTCGATCCGTACATCCTGAATCCCGAGCTGGTACAAGATGTTACGGCAAACACCTCTGCCAATTCTCATCATGAAATTGCTTCACGCGCATTGTTCGGCCGTATCATGTACAACTACATGAGCAGATATCTGATAGAACTGGATGCCCGTTATGACGGTAGTTCCAAGTTCCCGAAAGATTCCCGTTTCCAATTCTTCCCCACCGTATCATTGGGATGGAGAGTATCGGAAGAGAAGTTCATGGAATGGTCGAAGGACTGGCTGGACAACTTCAAGATCAGGGCTTCATGGGGCCGTTTGGGCAGCCAGCCCGATTCGGAATATCCATATCAATCCGTTTTCAGTACTTCAGAGGGATATTTCTTGTTTGATGGAACACGTTACCCTACCGGTATCAATACTCCTTCATTAATCAATCCTAATTTGACTTGGGAAAAATCGACTACCAAGAACCTTGGCTTCGACTTTACTTTCTTGCAGAGCCGGTTGACATTCACCGCCGACATATTCGAAAGAAAAGTGACCGACATCCTGATACCGGGTGGAAAGGATTATCCGGCATTGATCGGTGATGATGACCTGCCCTTCGAGAATGCAGGTATCTTGAAAACCACCGGATTTGAACTCCAGGCAAAATGGTCTGATAAACTGGCTAACGGACTCCGGTATAGCGTAGGCGTAGCGCTCTCAGATGATAAGGCCAAAGTGATGAGCTACCCTTCCAACCCTACGAATAAGATTGGCGACGGTGTATTGTATAAGGGATATACCGTAGGAGATATCTGGGGGTACGTAACCGGAGGTATCCTTCAGGAAGGTGACTTCGACGGTGTAGGCGCAAACGGGAAACCGTTGTATCATGGCCCCTATTTCAAAGGCGGGCAGGCTTATCCGGGTTACATCTGGTATCAAGATTTGGATCACGACGGCGTCATCACTACCGGCTTGAATACCGTAGACGATCCGGGTGACAGAAAAGTGATTGGCAACAATGCACCACGCTATCGCTACAACATCACCGCCAACTTCCAGTACAAAGGATTCGACCTGGATCTGATGTTCCAAGGTGTGGGCAAACGTGATTATTGGTTGTCGTCTACTTCCAGTTATTGGGGCAACGGAGCCGGTTCATGGGAAATATACAACAACTCCTGGACTCCCGAAAGAACAGATGCCAAATTCCCGATGTATGGTTCCGGTACAGGTAGTTACCCCCAAACAGGCTATTTGCTTGATGCTTCCTATATCAAATTGAAACAAGTGATTCTGGGATATACATTCCCGAGAACTTTAATCAACAAAATCGGTTTGGAGAAATTGAGATTGAATTTAGCCGCCTATAATCTGTTTACTATTTCGGATATGCCCAAGTATTATGATGCTGACTATCTCTCCGATGCGTATCCTCCGAAACGGACATTCAGTGTAGGTATTCAAGTAGGTTTTTAACGTTTTAAATCAATAGAGATTATGAAAAAATATTCAATTATAGCTTTACTTGTGACCTTGGTGGCATCTTTGTCGTCTTGTAATGACGACTTCATGCAACGAGATCCGATAGACGACATGGCTGACGGTACATTCTTTACAAAAGAAGCCGACTTACAGCTCTACCTGGACGGAATTTACAGATACTATGTATATGGCCATGGAGTGGGTGGAACCAACAATACCTCGCACGATAAAGGTTTCCTGGCGGTAAAGGCAGGCAGCCAGATTATTTTTGGAGACGCATTCAGTGACAATACTGTTTATGCAGGTGGTATCGATGCAAAATTAGGAGGTACTTATGACACCCCGAACACGGCTTCAAAGAATTTTGATGTACCCTGGCAGTGGGAAAAACTGCGCAAGGTGAACTACTTCCTGAATCATTATGCGGAAGTGGGGGATCCGGAAACATTGAAAAAATATGCGGCTCAGGCTTATTTCTTCAAGGCATGGGACTATTACATCAAACTGGTGGCTCTGGGTGAAGTGCCTTGGTTGGATAAAGAACTGGATACAAGTTCACCGGAACTCTACGGTTCACGCACACCACGCACGGAATTGGTTACCAACATACTGAAGTGTTTTGACTTTGCCATTGAGAACTTGGAGGACAACGACAACTCCTGTGGATATATCAACCAGGATATGGCATTATTCTTAAAAGCCCGTTTTTGCCTGTTCGAAGGCACTTTCCGGAAATACCATACAGAACTGAATCTGCAATCTACAGCCAACGAATTATTGGGTATGAGTCGCGACGCTGCCCAGAAGATTATTGATAAGAAGAGATACTCCCTTTTCAAACATCCTACAGCAAAAGATTCTTATTGGCAACTGTTTGTACAAAAAGGTTCTCCTGAAACTGAGGGTAACAACGAAACCATCCTGTCACGTGTATACGACGGCGTTAAACTAGGACATGATAATCCGCGTTATTGGGGAATGAACAACCACACACGCTATTGCATGGGGGCTCCCTTAACTATGCTCGAAGATTATCTGTGCGAAGACGGACGTCCCATCTATATAGGAGGTGCGGAAGGAAACTATGAGGTAAACCCTCTGTTCAAAGGATATGACGGAATGTGGGAAGAGTTGGACAACCGTGATCCTCGCTTGACGCAAACGGTGTGCAGACCGGGTGAATATGCGTCCATCTTTGATGCGGATGATAATACATATTCTTTGGAAGAATCCGGTGTCATTTATCCGATGATTACGTATGATACAGGTGGCGGTTCTCCGATGAAAAAGTACAATTCAACGGTAACCGGCTATCGATTCATCAAACACTGGATGCCCGATTACGCTGAATGGGAGGCTAACCCCAAAGGTGTGCAGACAGCCCACATGTTCCGCTATGGAGAGTTGTTGCTGATTTACGCCGAAGCCAAAGCGGAATTAGGTGAAATTACCAATGACGATTTGGATATCACCGTCAATGCCTTAAGAGAAAGAGCCGGATTTAATTTTACAAAATACCCCAATGCGAAGCTGACTCTGACCAACATACCGGCTGATCCGCGTCTGGACGCCATCTATACAAAGTATCTGGATTACTCCGTTACTCCGATAATTCGCGAAATCAGACGTGAACGCCGTGTGGAAACAATGATGGAAGGCATGCGCTACGAAGATTTGATGAGATGGAAAGCCGGCAAGCTGTTCACGGTCCCCGTAAGAGGAATGAAGATGACACAGGAGAAAATAGAATTGTACAGTAAGAACCGCAACGACGAGAAGTATAAGGATTATCCCTACAAAGTAACAGTTCCTATCGGAGAGGTAGGCAATAAGGTGATTGTAGACGATGACGGTTTCATCATTCCTTATCCTACATCAACCACTGTTATCAAAGGCGTGCGGCCTTGGGATGACAAACGTTACTATTATCCGATACCTTTGAACGAGATGCTTATGAATCCGCTGCTGACGCAGAATCCGGGTTGGAAAGACATTAATAGATAACCGACAAATAGCGTAAGATCATGAAAAAAAATATATATTTCTTAGCAGGAATGCTTTCGCTCGGGGCACTGTTTACGGGGTGCGACGACGATGACTTTGGTAAAGCGGTAACCATTACCGTTGAAAATGCAACGAACCTTGAAAGCGATGTTTTCGGAGTGGACGTGACGGAAGGACAGTCCGTGCAACTGAAGCCGTTCATCATGCCCGAAAGTGCAAGAGAAAATGCCATCAGCTACCACTTTGCCGGAGAGCCTTCGGGTGCCATCGACTTAAGTGCGGACGGCTTGATTACCCCTAAACTGACCACACCTGCCGAAGGTAACATTCCATTTCCGTTGGGTACGGATACCATTATTGTAAGAGTTGACGACGGTTCGGGCACATTCGTCAGATACCCGGTCAGGGTAATCAGTAAGATAGTGCTTGTTTCGAGCATCACGATCCAGTCTGCCGGACAGAGTGTGGAGGTGGAAAATGGCAAGACCTTCAATTTGGCGCAATATGTGACCATCAATCCAGGCAATGCTACCGACAAGAGCGTCACTTACTCTTCGGAGGATGAAACGGTGGCTACAGTAGACCAGAACGGCTTGATAACCGTAGTAGGAGAAATAGGACAGGCCACCGAAATTCACATAACCGCCAACGACAGAGGCAAACAAACGGCCACTTGCAGGGTGAAAGTCGCTGCAGAAGCTCCCATGTATGTAGGATTCCCGTTCTCGGACAGTTGGAGCTACTCATCCAATCTGGGAACCAAGGAAGGCGACATGAAGAATCTGTTTGATGACAAGAATTCAACATTCTGGGCACCCGAGATCACCACTCGTCCCATCTATGATCCGGTTTGCTATCTGGATATCAATCTGGGACAAGTCATCAAGTTCGGCCAGTTGGGTTACAGGCACCGTATCCTGAATTTTTCTCATCTGCAATGCCACACTTTCAAATTAGAGGCCAAAAAGGCGGAAAGTGACGCATGGACAGATTTGGGCGAACACGTGACAGAAGCCTTGAAGGTAGACGATTACCAGTTGTTCCAGGTGGAACCCACGGAAGCCCAATACATCAGAATAACCTTTATCAAAGGGCATCTGAAAGATGGCTATACGGACTGGAACTACTCAGAAACCGGAAATGTTTCCGTAGGAGACTTGCAAGTATTCATTTACAACAGATAATTGTTTTTGTTAAAATGTTGGAAGGTGTGTCAAAACTGGAAAGTAACTTAAGCTCCCCTCCTCCCGGGAATTGAGATAGTACTGCATTATGACACACCTTCCTTTCTTCAGTGATCACAATTTCTTCTAAACGATGATGCTATGACTAAAAAGAATTTTGATGCTATTCTTATGTATATTAATAATGTCTGTAAATTCTCGTGCCAACGAAGGAAATCTGAGTACCGGATTGAAGGAAAAAGATTATGGATAGCGGTGCCTCATATTTATGACGATATAGGATGGTTACATTTCAGTTTCGCTGGGAATCATGTTAACTTAAGTTTTCGTGATACTACACAGAAATCGAGTTCTCCAGCAAATCAGAATTTTAGTTTTCCATCTTGCATATTCAAGATTTTCTTGATAACTTGCCACTGTATTTCTTTTGAATTCACTGAACAATCTTTAATCCGATAGTTTTTTATATGAAAAGCAGGTGCTTATTACTCTTTTTAACCCTCATTCATCTGGTATCAGTCTCCCTTGCCACTGAAAAGTACAAGTTCAGAACCATGTCGCCCGATGGAGGATTTTATTACGATGGAGTAAAAGCGATAGAACAAGACATAGAAGGTTTTATCTGGGTAATGATGGACTATGAACTTTATCGCTTCGACGGTTACCACTATAAAAAGTATTATCCTTATTTTGCTTCAATAGCTCCAACCCAAAGATGGATATTCAACAATATGGCATCCGATTCCTCCGGCCATTTATATGTAAACACAAACAACGGACTATACCGCTATGAACGTATCTCAGACAGATTTGAGAAAATACATGATGCAGTTTCTCATGTGAAAGTCGACAAGGCCGATAATATCTGGATCAGATATAAACACAAATGGCACATATTGGGTGCCGATACAGGAGAGCTCAATACGCCTTGTTATGACGAGAAAGTCCCCGCTTATAGCAATTCGTCTTTCTGCCTCCACAACCAGGACCTATATACATTCATTTATCAGAAAATCTACCGCTACAATTATGCAGAGAATAAGTTTGTTCTTTGTCTCACACTCCCCAATACAGGCAGGGGATATATTCGCTTTGCCCAGAGTCGCATGGGAAAGTTATGGGTATTCATTGATAAAGACGGGCTATACAAGATTGATTTGTCATCTTTCAAGATTGAAGACCACTATGAATCTCTCCCGGAATATGACGATAGTTCATTGCGGGCATTTTATGTGGACAAGAAAGGGAATATCTGGCTAGGTACCATAGACGGACTATATATACTCAATCCGTCAAACAGAGAGCTGTCACTGTATAAACATTCCGGAACAGAACCTTTCAGTTTACCGAATAATTCCATTTGGGAAATTTATGAAGACAGGCAAAGCAATGTCTGGATAGGCACCTATTCGGGCACTCTATGCTATGTAAACGTAAACGAAAGCAGTCCGTTCAAAACTTATCATACCCAGAACAGCGGTCTGAATTATGCTCCGGTAAGCGCGTTTGCCGAGGAACAGAACTACATCTGGATAGGTACGGAAGGAGGAGGAATCAACCGGATGAATAAAGCTAACGGAGAAATCAGCAGCTTTACACACACAAATAGCCTTACATCCAATAATGTAAAATCATTAGTGATAGATGCCGGACATAATTTATGGATTTCTACATTCAGGGGCGGGCTGGATCTTTATGATCCCAGCCAGAATAAGGCGATCAATTACAAGCATTCCAAAAGTGATTCCGGCTCTTTGCTGGTGGATGATATTCGGAAAACCATTCTTGAAGGAGATTCGGGCATGTGGGTAGCATATCAATATCCCAAGCCCGAAATATCCTATTTTTCCTTCCGCAGCAAATCATTCACTCATTTCAGCCTCGACAGCATACACGATTATGCTTACCTGTTCGACATCTTACGGCAAGGAGAGAAGACGCTGTGGGCTATCAGTAATGAAGCCCTTTACCGGATGGATACGCACACGCATACCGTAGAAAAAATCATCCCCAATGATTCTACATATCTGGGGTTGTCTACTTTCTGCCTGGACGATTCCGGCAATATCTGGATCGGGACCATCGGCAATGGACTCATTAAGTTCGATACCAATACTTCACGTTTTATCTCACTGAAAGATATATTACAACAGGATATATATTCCATTTATAGCATTTGTTACGACGACGGAAATGTGTGGATGGGAACTGACGACGGATTGTCTTGCTTTAACATAGCCGACAACCGGCTGATGAAATTCGACAAAAGGGAGAATACGCAGGGACAAGTTTACTACCCGCTAGCATCCATGAAGGGGAAAGACGGATTATTATATTTCGGAGGAACAAACGGATTTACCGTCATCAATCCGAAAAACATCTCGTACAACAGTTACAAGCCCAAAGCCATTATATCCGACTTCTTCATCGACCACCAAGCGGTTCATCCCAACTATACGCTCAACGACACGCTCAATAGCATTATCCTTGATTATGACCAGGTAAACTTCGGTTTTCAATTCTCTTCCGACAATTATCATATCCCTGAAAAAAATCGTTTCAAATACCGGCTGAAAGGATATAGTGATTCTTGGATCATCACAAATGCGCAACAACGCACGATCATGTACTCGAAAGTGCCTGCCGGTACATATTACTTTGAAGTCTACGCCGCCAACAATGACGGTATATGGAGTGACAAGCCCGCGGTGATAAAAGTGATAAGAAAGGTGGCCCCGTGGTTTAGCCTGCCAGCATACTTTCTTTATGTGCTGACAGTAATAGGAATCACTTACCTGATTTACCGTCACTATGCCGAGAAGAAAAAACTGGAGATACTACTCTATCAGGAAAATATAGAAAAAGACCAAAAAGAGCAGATACATCAGGCACAGCTACGATTCTTTACCAACATATCACATGACTTCCGAACTCCACTATCTCTTATCCTTGCCGCACTGGACAAACTGAGACGTGAAGGATTGAAAGAATATTATTATCGTATATTGAATGGTAACGTACAACGTTTACTGAATCTGGTAAACGAACTGATGGATTTTAGGACAGTAGAAAACGGTATGATGAAACTGGAATTGCAGCTGCTGGACATCAACCGTTTCATAAAAGAAATCGCCAATGACTTCATCGACTATGCACGGCAGCGAAATATCGACTTCCGGATACTATGCGACGAGAGCATGCCCACTGACGTTTATATAGACAAGAAGATAGTGGAAAAAATTGTCATGAACTTGTTGAACAATGCTTTCAAATATACGCCTAACAGAGGAAGCATTATTTTAGAAACACGTTGCAGGAAAGCTTTTACCTCCTTGTATAAGAACAGCTACACCGTAGGCGAAAGCACGAGCGATGTCTTTTCCATCATCGTCAGCGATACGGGAGTAGGCATATCCCGAGAGTCCATAAGCAGTGTTTTCGAACGTTTTTATAAGGTAAATACAGTAAACGCCGACTCCCACCTGGGTACGGGAATAGGCCTGGCACTTGTAAAGAGCTTGGTATTGTTACAGAAAGGAACTATCTCCATCCACAGTGAGCGGGAGAAGGGCACGGACATGATTGTATGCTTGCCGCTTGACAGCAGTATCTTCAACGAAACTGATTTCATGAAGCAGAAGGAAACAACACAAGAAACTATCATGGAAATTGCAGACAAAGAAGCCCTGCCAGTCGATATTAAAGACATGGAAAGCGAATTCATGCCCGCAAACAAGAAAAAAATACTGATTACCGAAGATAATGATGACCTGAGGGTATTAATCGCCGAATCCCTGTCCGATGAATTTCAGGTGATGCAGGCAAGAGATGGTGTTGAAGCGTTGAAGTTGATAGAAGATGTAGATTTTGATTTGGTTATAAGCGACATCATGATGCCTCACAAAGACGGGGTATCTTTGTGCAATGACATCAAGAAAGACATGAGTACATCACATATTCCGGTCATTTTACTGACAGCCAAAACTAGTCTTGAAAGCAAGATCGAAGGAGTGGATTCGGGTGCCGACCTGTATTTCGAAAAGCCTATCGATTTGACCTATCTGAAATTGTCCATCCAAAATATATTCAGAAACCGGCAGCAATTGAAGGAACATTATGCCAAGAATTATTATGCGGACAGCAGCGAACTCTCTTCCAACGAGCAGGATGGTAAATTTCTAAAACACCTCATCACTTTTATCGAGGCTAATATGGACCAGTCTCAAATGGACGTTAATCAGATTGCCGAGGAATTGTTGATAAGCAGAAGCAAACTTTACACAAAGGTTAAGAGCCTGACCGGAAAGTCTGTTGTAGAATTTGTATTGAATTGTCGGCTACGCAAAGCTGCCAGATTGATTATCGAGGAAAATCTGACCATGAGGGAAGTGATGATGCAAATAGGTATAGAAAGCCAAGCCTATTTTACCAATTCATTTAAGAAAGTGTTTGGTGAAACACCTACATCCTTCGCCACAAAGCATAAAAAATAGCTCAGAGACGATTTGGATAAAACAAATGGTAAATAGAGTAAAACGAGGAAGGTGGAATTGCCTTTCTTTGCAGAAACTTCTAAATTTAATAGTATGAAAAAGATATTGCAGATAATCGTTTTACTTTCCTTATTGACTGTCAGCTCATTTGCCCAACAGCAGCAACAACTATTGCCGGCCGATCAGGAAATCCCTTTAAAGTACGGTGCCAATCGTTTAGGAAAACGTTCGGATGCTGCCATGAAGAAATTCCGCGACAACAGATTGGGAGCTTTCATACATTGGGGGCTTTATGCCATTCCCGGAGGAGAATGGAACGGAGAAATGTACAATGGAGCAGCCGAGTGGTTGAAGTCGTGGGCTAAAGTTCCTGCAAATGAGTGGCTGAAGCTGATGAGTCAGTGGAATCCTGAAAAATTTAATGCCAAAGCTTGGGCAAAGATGGCCCGAAAGATGGGAGTGAAGTACGTAAAAATCACAACCAAGCATCATGAAGGTTTCTGTCTGTGGCCAAGTAAGTACAGTAAATATACAGTGGCTCAAACCCCTTATAAGAAAGATATTTTGGGTGAATTGGTAAAAGCCTACAATGATGAAGGCATTGACGTTCATTTCTACTTCTCGGTGATGGACTGGAGTCATCCGGACTACCGATATGACATCAAATCGAAAGATGACGAAATCGCCTTCGCGCGTTTCCTTGAATTTACAGATAACCAACTGAAAGAGCTTGCCACCCGTTATCCTACCGTAAAAGATTTCTGGTTTGACGGCACGTGGGATGCCAGCATCAAGAAAAACGGCTGGTGGACAGCCCATGCGGAACAAACACTGAAAGACCTGTTGCCTGGCGTAACCATCAATAGCCGACTGCGTGCCGATGATTACGGCAAGCGGCACTTCGACAGTAATGGACATTTGATGGGAGATTATGAGTCGGGCTACGAACGCCGCCTACCCGATCCGGTAAAAGACTTGAAAGTAACCCGCTGGGACTGGGAAGCATGTATGACCCTGCCCGAAAATCAATGGGGATATCATAAAGATTGGTCGTTGAGCTATGTGAAAACTCCTTTGGAAGTACTGGAACGTATCGTACATGCCGTTTCAATGGGAGGGAACATGGTCGTGAACTTCGGACCGCAAGCCGACGGCGACTTCCGCCGGGAAGAAAAGGAAATGGCTGACGCCATCGGCAAATGGATGCAACAATATGGCGAGTGCATCTATGGATGTGATTACGCTGGTTGGGACAAACAATCGTGGGGATACTATACCCGCAAGGGAAAAGACATATATATGGTTGTCTTCAATCCTCCTTATTCCAAACATTTGGTGGTTAAAACCCCAAAGGGCACAAAAATCCTGAAAGCAACTGTGACAAACGGGAAAGAGGTGGCAGTGACAGAAACCGCTCGTAACGAATACAATGTGGATATGCCAGCAAAAGCTCCCGAAGGTCCCTTTGTCATCAAATTACAGATAGAGGAAAACGCAAGTTCCGCTGATAAATACCGTGATGCTTTGACTTGATTCTTAATTTAATCTGATTATATATATGCTATGAAAAGGCTTTTTCTTTTTATTTATTTCTTCCTGATAACCGTCATGCAAGCAGCCGCACAGCAGAGCTTTGACAAGACTGCCGTAAAATCTGTCATGAAACGCGTGGCTGACTGGCAGATTGCCAACCCTAACAAAGGAGCCGAGCACGATGATTTAGACTGGACGCATGCAACCCTGTACATGGGTATGCTGGACTGGGCAGAGCTAACAGAAAGAGAAGACAGTGACGATTCTTATTATCAGTGGTTGCTCCGTATCGGACAACGTAATCACTTCCAGATAGGTAAATGGATGTATCATGCCGATTTTATTGCCGTCGGACAGCCCTTTATCGACCTTTACTTGAAATATGGCAACAAGAAGATGATCGCCCCCGTCATGGCACGAGCCAACTGGGTGGTAGAGAATCCGGCTGAAACCACCCTGGAACTGGATTACGGCAAACTGGAAACCTTGGACCGATGGTCCTGGTGCGACGCATTGTTTATGGCTCCCCCCGTATACGCCAAACTATATGCGCTGACCAACGACAAGCGATACCTGGATTTCCTGAACAAGGAATACAAGGCTACCTACGATTACTTGTACGACAAGGAAGAACGCTTGTTCTATCGTGACCGACGCTACTTTGCCAAACGCGAAGCCAATGGCAAGAAAGTGTTTTGGGGACGCGGCAACGGCTGGGTGCTGGGAGGGTTAGTCGAAATCCTACAGGCACTTCCTGCCGACGAACCCTCACGCACGTTCTATCAAGACTTGTTTGTGACATTGGCCACCCGCGTGGCAGGCCTGCAAAGTGCCGACGGATATTGGCATGCCAGTCTGCTCGATCCGGCGTCCTACCCATCACCCGAAACAAGCGCAACCGGCTTTATCGTCTATGCGCTTGCTTATGGCGTAAACGAAGGGTTGCTGGACAAAGCCGCTTTCATGCCGGTCATCCAAAAGGGATGGAAAGCCCTGACAGACGCAGTGGAACCGGACGGCAAGCTGGGCTACGTGCAGCCCATCGGAGCCGATCCGCGCAAAGTAACGAGGGATATGACCGAGGTGTACGGGACAGGGGCATTCCTGCTGTCAGGATGCCAGATTTATAAGATGAAGTGAAACAAGTAAACGATTTGTCATGAAGAATCATACATTACTTTTATGGATTGCCTTGCTGATGCTGGGCATATCCGGCAAAGCAGGCGCACGCGAAGTGACATCCTTCAACGAGGGATGGGAATTCAAGAGAGGCCCGTTCTCTAAAGAAGCGATACAGGCTGTACAGAAATGGAATACAGACTGGGAAAAGGTATCCGTCCCACACACCTGGAATGCGGACGACATGCAAAAGAAGGCTTCCGCCTACTATGAAGGCGTGGGCTATTACCGCAAGAAGTGCACTTTCCCCGAAAGCATGGAAGGCAAGCGCATCTTTCTGCGCTTCGAGGGCGTAGGCTCTTGTGCCGAAGTATACGTCAACGATTATCTGGTAGGAACGCATAAGGGGGCCTATTCCGCCTTTGCATGCGAGATAGGTCAGCAAGTGAAGTTCGGCAAGGAAAACGAAATCATAGTGAAAGCGGACAATACTTCACGCCCCGATGTCATCCCAACGAACCATATCCTGTTCGGTGTTTACGGAGGCATTTACCGCCCCGTGTGGCTGGTTGTGACGGAACCTTGCGGCATCGTGGTGAACGACTGCGCTTCTCCGGGAGTGTATATCACTCAGAAGAACGTTTCAAAGAAGTCCGCCGAAGTGACCGTAAAGGTAAAGGTGGACAATGCAACCCTAACTCCCGCCCCGCTGGAACTGGAAAATGCGATATACGACAGGAGCGGTAAGCTGGTGAAGAAGCATAGTCAGACCTTTGAGCTCACCCCACAAGGCGTGCAGAGCTATTCCTCGGACTTCCGGCTGAACAATCCTCATCTGTGGCAGGGACGTGAAGACCCTTATCTGTATAAAGTCATATCTCGCCTCATGCAGAACGGACGCGTGATAGACGAAGTAGTACAGCCGCTGGGGCTTCGCAAGTACGAAGTCGTGGCAGGCAAAGGCTTCTTCCTCAACGGAAAGAAATACCCCATGCTGGGAGTGACCCGCCATCAGGACTGGTGGGGACTGGGCAGTGCCCTCACCAATAAGGAGCACGACTTCGACCTCGCACAAATCATGGACATCGGTGCAACCACCGTCCGCTTTGCCCACTACCAGCAGTCCGATTACCTCTACTCGCGCTGCGACACGTTGGGATTGGTGATCTGGGCAGAAATTCCCTTCGTGAACCGCGTCAGCGGACAGGAGTGGGACAACGCCCACCAACAGATGCGCGAACTTATCCGCCAGAGTTTCAACCACCCTTCTATCTATGTATGGGGAATCCATAATGAGGTTTATCATCCGCATGGCTACACGGCCGCACTCACCCAATCCATTCACGACCTCTGCAAACTGGAGGATCCGGACCGCTACACGGTGTCGGTCAATGGTTACGGCCATGCCGACCATCCCGTTAACCAGAATGCGGATATACAAGGTATGAACCGTTACTTCGGTTGGTACGAACGGAAGATACAGGACATCAAGCCATGGATAGAGAAGATGGAAAAGGAATATCCATGGCAACGCCTGATGCTGACAGAATATGGTGCGGACGCCAATATCGAACATCAGACGGAAATACTGGGCGACGCCCTGAACTGGACAAGCCCCTTCTATCCGGAAACGTTCCAGACCAAAACACACGAATATCAATGGAGTGTCATTGCCCAACACCCCTACATCATCGCTTCTTACTTGTGGAATATGTTCGACTTTGCAGTGCCGACTTCGAAAAGAGGCAGTGTAGATGCCCGCAACATGAAAGGCCTGATGACCTTCGACCGCAAAATCAAGAAAGATTCCTATTTCTGGTATAAGGCGAACTGGAGCAAGGAACCGATTCTGTACCTGACGCAACGCCGGAATGCAGTGCGCGAGAAGAAAGAAACCTCCGTAACGGTGTACTCCAACATGGGCACCCCCAAGGTGTATCTGAACGGGAAAGAATTGACCGGAGTGCGGAAAGGCTATACTGATGTACATTATATATTCGACAAGGTAGTGCTGAACGATGGCAAGAATGTACTGAAAGCATCCCTTCTCCATCAAGGAAAAGAATATACAGACGAAATAGAATGGAATTATAACGGAGAGTGCAACCGGGAGGCTGATTTCCTGGAGCATAAGAAAGAGCATGGCAGTTGGTAATTCCATAAAGAAAGAAATTATTATTATTATTACTGATAACATTAAATTAGGATTGAAGTATGAAGACTTTTAAGACCTTGCTGTTGGGACTTTGCATCGTGATGTGTGCATGCTCGACACAAACTCCCCGGCAAACCAATGAGTACGGCACTAATTGGCAGTGGGAAAACGGGACCATCGTAATAGAAACTCCCGAGCGTCCCGCCGGCCAAAAAAGCGTGTTGGGACTGACTGTCCCGAAGATGGAAGTAGTACGCGTAGGATTCGTAGGACTGGGCATGCGCGGTCCCGGTGCGGTGGAACGTTTCACGCATATACCGGGCACACAAGTCGTGGCGCTTTGTGACTATGAGCAGTCGCGCGCAGAGAGATGTCAGAAATACCTGAAGAAAGCATCCATGCCCAAAGCTGCCATCTATTCGGGAGAGAAAGGGTACGAAGAACTTTGCAAACGAGACGATATCGACTTGGTTTATATCGCTGCCGATTGGCTACATCACTTCCCCGTAGCCAAATGCGCTTTGGAAAATGGCAAACATGTAGCTATCGAAGTACCTTCAGCCATGGATCTCCAGCAATGTTGGGACTTGATTAATATGAGTGAAAAGTATCGCAAGCACTGCATGATTCTAGAAAACTGCTGTTATGACTGGTTTGAAATGAACACGCTGAACATGGCACAGCAAGGAGTATTCGGTGAAGTGATTCGCGCACAAGGTGCTTACATCCACAACTTAAGTCCATTTTGGGATCATTACTGGAAGAACGGTGAAAATGACAAGCTGGGCTGGCGTCTGGACTACAACATGAAACATCGCGGAGATGTATATGCCACTCACGGTCTGGGTCCAGTGGCACAAGCACTCGACATCCACCGTGGAGATCGCATGAAGACACTGGTGGCTATGGACACCAAGTCAGCCATAGGTAAAGCATTGGTAGAAGAAAGAACAGATTCTGTTTGCAATAACTTCCGCAATGGCGACCATACTACCACCCTGATTCGTACCGAAAACGGTAAAGTTATAGAAATCCAGCATAACGTAATGACTCCGCAACCCTACAATCGCTTGTATCAGCTTACAGGTACTAAAGGTTTTGCCAATAAATACCCAGTCAGCGGTTATGCTCTTGACGCTAAACAGTTGACAGCTTCCGGAGTACAACCCAAAATTGATGATTTAAATTCACATAGTTTCTTACCAAAGAGCGAAATGGAAACTCTTGTAGCCAAGTACCAGCATCCGATATTGAAGAAATATGGTGAAATGGCTAAGGAAGTAGGGGGACATGGAGGCATGGATTTCATTATGGACTGCCGTCTGGTTTACTGCTTACAAAATGGTTTGCCATTGGATATGGATGTATACGATCTGGCAGAGTGGTGTTGTCTTGCCGAACTCGGAACACTCTCTATGGATAACAACTGCGCCGCCGTAGCATTTCCCGACTTTACCCGTGGCGAATGGAATGTTGTAAAAGGTTACAAACACGCTTATGCAAGTCCGGAAGAAGAAAAAGCCGTAGCCGAGAAAGCGGCAGCTTTCACAGCCAAACTGAAGGAACAAGGAGAAAAAGAATGGGGGGAAACTGAGAATCAAGAAGCAAAATAGCAATATAGCTGAGAAAACGAAGTGAAAAGATATCGCCCCTTCTATTTCCGAAGGGGCGTTTTTTTATTCATATTATTAGTATACCGCTTCACCTCCTTCGGGCTTCTCACGATATTTTATATCAAAACGTCCTTCCTTGATACTCCCGCCACTAAATGTACCACTGATAATGGTTCCATCCATACGGGTGATATAAGCTTCGCCATCGCCTAAATCTCCTTCATCAAGAATGGCATCTGTATAAGTACAAGTAGCACCCTGACGAGGATTCACAAGTACCAAATGTAAACGACTGAAGACACCGACTGCGGCATCAATCTCAACATAATGATTCTCTTCATCGTCAGAAAGACGAACAGAGGGTGTCCCATACCGTCCACTGGCATATACCCAGCCGTCAATCAGACAGCCTAACGTATTTGCACCCGTAGTCGTAGCCTCCGGCATCAGTGTCGGATCAACAGTTTTGTCTTCATCACAAGCACAACAACAAACCAACAGGAATAGAAATAACAGTTTTTTCATAACGACTAAAAATGATAGTTTAAACCGAAAAGTAAGGATAACTGTCCGAAATAACCGCTACCGGCTCTCGGGCTCTCCACATCCCAATCCACATTATGATACTTCACCGAATAAGACTCGGAACTGGATGCCAGCCAGTTCACCCTGGCAGAAGCTCCCCAATGACTTGACAGAAAATACTCACCCGAGAGAGACAAGTTACCTGCAAACTTACTCATGGTAACTTTTCGAGGTTTATCATATACTATACTCTTATCACGATAAAGTTGATATCCGATTCCACCGGAGAATTGAAGTTGATAATGCTTTTGCACCATAGTCAAAGCTACCTGAGGAGCCATATAATGCATGTATATCTTATCTGCCCCAGTATCATGTGTGTTCTTATACGCACTTCCCTGATACAGGAATCCCAGCCCGAACTTCAGTTCCCTACCCGTAATCTGTCCAAGGTAGTTGACATCCCAGGCTACACCTTTTCGTAAGTCACTGCGATAGGTATCTGTCCTATCAGTAATTCCCACAAAGCGCCCCAAGTACCATGACGGTCCGGCATGAACGGAAAATGATGATCTTTTATCACCTGCACTTTGAGCGTATAAAGAGGCGCTTAATAACACCCCGACAAAGAAAGAAAGCAAGTATCTCATAATGATTTGTATAGCGTCTTTTCCTTATAAATACTCAAAAATCGAAAGTACTGCATTCGGATAATAACTATTTTTAATCAAAGTTATAAATCCGCATCTTCTTCAGCTACCTTTTCCGCTCTATATCCTGTGTACGAAAGAATGCCTCCGAATACCGGGCTCCCCAAAGTTCATAGCGTTCAAATTGCATTTCTACTTTACGGGTAAAGTTTATCCAGTCTTTCTTCTCTAACGGCGACCATACATTCTCAGCCAGTGCCGACATCCGCGGGAAGATGGCAAACTCAGCCTTCCAGGTTGTAGGAATATATTCCGTCCAAAGGCATCCCTGTGCACCCCATACAAGTTCCTGTTGCTCCGTAGTCAACGAATCGGGCACAATCTGAAATTCATAGACCTTCTCCAATGACAACGGCCCACGGGGACCTATTTCCGACTGGATACGACTTTCCTTCAGATTGAAATACGACCAGGCAGAACAGGTAAATATAGTACGATGATTGGTCCGCACTGCCTTTTTCCCAAATTCAGGCCGACGCCAGTTCATTACAATACAATCTTCAGAAATACCTCCTTCAAGGATCTCATCCCAACCAATCAACGTTTTACCTTTAGCGTTTACCACCTCCTGCGCATAATGGATAAAATAGCTTTGCAATGCCTTTTCGTCTTTCAACTCATGTTCACGCATAAACTGTTGCGTCTCTTCGGATTTCTGCCACCAGCGCTTGGCACACTCGTCGCCGCCCACATGAATATATTGACCGGGAAAGAGGTCGCATAATTCAGAAAATACATCTTTCAGGAAGTCAAAGACTTCAGGTTTTGGTGCCAGTACATTATTGAATTTATTGAAGATCCCCCACGTCAATGCTGCCTTTTTAGGTTCATTCGGCGTAGTACTGAACTGTGGATAAGTGGCAAGTACTGCCATACAATGCCCGGGAATATCTATCTCAGGAATCACTGTGATATGACGTTCAGCAGCATAACGTACAATTTCGCGTACATCTTCATGGGTATAATAACCGCCGTAAGGTAACGGTTGATACTTTCCAGGATAAAGTCCGAAAATCTCTCCCTCGCGGACAGAACCTTTCTCCGTCAGTTCCGGGCGACACTTCATCTCAACACGCCAAGCCTGATCATCAGTCAGATGCCAATGAAAATAGTTGAGTTTATGAAGCGCAAGGTAATCAATATACTTTTTGATGAAATCTACGGGAAAGAAATGACGTACCACATCCAAATGCATACCACGATAAGGGAAACGCGGATAATCGATAATTTTCAGAGTTGGAAGGATAGGCAACACACCTGCACGGGTGGGCAATAATTGTATAAACGTCTGAACACCATAGAAGACACCCGCCTCATCATTTCCTTCGATACGTACACCACCTACAGGGGTAATCTCCAACTGATAACCTCCTGGAATTTCTCCATTCTTTTGATTTTTCAGAATGATACAAGGTTGGTCACCCAGCTTCGAAAGTATTGTTTCTACAGCAGACGAAGGTTTCTTTCGGGATTTACCTGATTTTGGGAGCTCCACTTGCAAGGGGATACCGAGATAGCGCTCCATATAATCAGCCAGATAGGTAGCCGAAGATGCCAACGTTGGTTCTGACATACGAATGACCGTATTACGTTGAATCAAATACTCTCCCTGTCCGGTTACAGTTATCTCCACCGGTTCGGGAATAATGCTAAAAGTTTTCTCCTGTGCCTGCCCGGCAAGCGCAGTTGCAGCGAAGGTTGCAGCCATAATTTTCTTTAAGTACATAGATGATGATGTATATTATATTGCAAATATAACCCTTTTGCAGAAAGATGTTTAAGATTTCCAATCTCTTTTTGACGAAAAAGAAAAGTATAACGTTAAACACATACCATACAAATATTTTATATCTGTAACACAACTGCTTTATTTGTAGGAGACAAACATTAAACATATACCCTAGCAATAAGACTTCCGTTCATATAGCAAGGAAATAATCCAATATTGAAAGAGCATAATTTAATATTATAAAGGAAAGCAACTCATTTTATTGTGAAAATAAGACAGAGAAAGCTACAACTTTCATTCTTCTCACTATACCCTTCCACCCGCAAAAGCCGATAGCGGTGTGAAAGGAAAATAAATTCAAAACAACAGATAAAAAAAGCTCCATAAATCATTGATTTATGAAGCTTCAAACCAGTACTCGAAGCGGGACTTGAACCCGCACAGCCGCAATGGCCAAAGGATTTTAAGTCCTTCGTGTCTACCATTCCACCATTCGAGCATCCTAAAAAGGGAAAAGAGAGCGGAAAACGAGACTCGAACTCGCGACCCTAACCTTGGCAAGGTTATGCTCTACCAACTGAGCTATTTCCGCAGGTCTTTCTTGTAGAACGGGTGCAAAGATAAGGAGTTTCCCCGTTACAGCCAAATTTTTTACATAGAAAATGTTACAGTTTTATTAGTTCCTCACTTGCAAAGAAGTGCCGGACACAGTGACTTTATAATGTTTCAGATACTCTGTACCTTCCCCCGTAGGAAATCCGCCACTACTCAATTTATATTGGGTATGGCACTTAGGACATTCTGCCGTCCCCAATCCATCTTCCAAGACCTCCACCGAAACATTACGACTAGCCTCCACCGGACAAGCTGCATCATAAGCAACATAAGTATTCCCCTCTGAGAAAACACTCTGCCCGATAATCAATCCCGCATAGCCCACCGGCAGTCCATTTACATTCTTCTCTATCTTCAGAAACTGACCGGGAGTCGTAATCTTATAATAAGGAGACTGTGAAAGACTACATGAAAAATTAAAGGTAACGGAAGGAATGCTCGATTCGTAGGAATCACCACAACTGATGACACACAACCAAAGCATTCCTATGACTATACAGAGTTTCCGCATACAATATCGTATTTATCGACCAAGCAAAGCTTTTTCAGCTACTTCCATTCCATGAAAATTGAAACCATCTACCACTTCCTGCATCAGCGCCGAGATTTCATCGTTACAGAGATTACCGATACTTCCCTCATGTGTGTGATGCACTTGCTTACTGTGTGAGAAATTTCCAGCTTCAATGTCCAATCCCACTTTCTTATAAGCATCCCGGAAAGGCATACCTTCGCGTGCCAAACGGTTCACTTCTTCCACACTGAAAATAAGCAGGTATTTGTCATCGTTGAGGATATGTTCGTTTACCTTTATCTCATTCATGATATAGGTAGTCATCTGCAAACAGTCTTTCAACTCTTGGAAAGCAGGCAAAAAGACCTCCTTAATAATCTGCAAATCCCGGAAATAGCCGGACGGCAAATTATTGGCAATCATCATGATCTGTTGTGGCAATGATTGTAATTTATTGCATTTGGCACGCGTCAGTTCAAAGACATCCGGGTTCTTCTTATGGGGCATAATGCTGGAACCTGTCGTGCAATCATCAGGCAGTTTCACGAAACCGAAGTTCTGACTATTGAACATACAAGCATCAAAAGCCAGTTTGGAGATAGTTCCGGCAATACTCGCCAAAGCAAAAGCTACATTACGTTCCATCTTGCCACGCCCCATCTGGGCATAAACAACATTATAGTTTAAAGAGTCAAAGCCCAACAAACGTGTTGTCATCGTACGATTCAATGGGAATGAAGAACCATACCCGGCAGCCGAACCCAAAGGATTACGATTACACATCTTGAATGCTGCCTGCAAAAAAAGCATATCATCCACCAGACTCTCGGCATAAGCGCCAAACCACAACCCGAAAGAAGACGGCATAGCTATCTGCAAATGAGTATAACCCGGCATCAGCACATCTTTAAAACGCTCACTCTGGCATATCAGCACATGAAACAGTTGTTCCACAGCTTCAGCAATCTCCTTAATCTGCGCACGCGTGAAAAGTTTCAGATCGAGCAACACCTGATCGTTGCGCGAACGACCACTATGTATCTTCTTACCTATATCACCCAATTTACGCGTCAGCATCAATTCCACCTGCGAATGTACATCTTCCACTCCATCTTCTATCACAAACTCCCCTTTCTCGGCAGCCACATAGATATTTTTCAGTTCCTCAAGTAAGAGCTCCAACTCTTCCTTCGTCAGCAGACCGATACTTTCGAGCATGGTGATGTGAGCCATAGAACCTATCACATCATGTTTAGCCAGATAAAGGTCCATCTCGCGATCACGTCCCACCGTGAAGCGTTCTATATCCTTATTTACCTGAACGGATTTCTCCCAAAGTTTCTGAGCCATTTATTTAGTGATTAACAGTTAGTGATTAATAAGGTATTATTGACAGCATATCCGCCATCTTTTCCAACCCTTCTTGCAAAGGTTTCTGAACCATGCCTTTCATGAAAGGATTCAGTTCCAAGCCAATGGTCAATTTCAGTTTACATTCTTTTTCTGTTACCGGAACAATCTGTATCCACAGATTGAAGGGTAGTGGTGAAGTAGTTGTGGCAAACTTAATACACTTGCATGGTTCTTTCTCCACTATGCTCAGCGCTATTTTACCAACAGGAGCCACTTCTATCATCATACTCTCCGAGTCAAAGCTCAAATTCTTAACTTTATCCTCCGGCAAGCTGTCTTTAAACTTCTCCAGATTATTCAAATCAGACAGTTTCTCATAAACAGCCTCCTGTGAGGCAGGTATAGTTTTTACACTACTTTCAAATTTTGTCATATTTTGATTCTCTTTAAAAGACAAAAAAAGAACTATCCGGACAGAAACTATCCGAATGGCCCTTTTATCATATTAATTATTTTATAGTATAAACCGCCGTTACTTTCCAGCATCCCAATGTGCAGGGTCCTTACGCCATTCGTTCAGCGTTGCAATATCATCTTCTTCGATGTAACCCGTACGGAGTGCAACATCCAGAACCGCTTCATAATTCGTCAGCGTCACCAAAGGAACTTTCGCATCCTTAAATGCTTTTTCTGCAATCGGAAAACCATAAGTATAGGCTGCAACCATACCGATAACTTCACATCCGTCGCGACGAATAGCTTCTACGGCCTTCAAGCTACTTCCACCTGTAGAAATCAAATCTTCAACCACCACAACTTTCATACCCGGGCGAAGTTCTCCTTCGATCAGGTTTTCCAATCCATGGTCTTTCGGGGTAGAACGTACATATACAAACGGCAAATTCAGCGCATCGGCAACTAAAGCTCCCTGAGGAATAGCGCCTGTTGCTACACCGGCAATTGCATCCACCTGCCCGAAACGTTCCAATATCAAACGGGTAATCTCAATCTTTACAAAATTACGCAAAGAAGGATAAGAGAGTGTTTTGCGGTTATCACAGTAAAAGGGAGATTTCCATCCGGAAGCCCATGTAAAGGGATTTGCCGGTTGTAGTTTAATCGCTTTTATCTTCAGCAACTTCTCTGCGAATAGTTTTTCTAAAGTTCTCATAACTAAATTAGCTATTTATAGTAAATATGGCACAAAAATACAGAAACAGAACGAGAATAAAAAAAAGAATAAAGAGATTTTTCACTCAAAGTCGTCATTTTCGTCAGAAAACTGTATACAACGACGAATATCTTTCATTTCAAACCCCCTACTCAGAGCAAAACGCATCAATTTTCCATTCAGTTCATACTCATTCTCCGCATGTATGCTTTTCCTTTTTGCAGTCAGCAAACCATCTAAAATAGATAAGTATTCTTCTTCATCTATTTCATTCAAGAATTGCCGGCATGTATTATAAGAAACTTTCTTCAGTTGCAGCGCCTGTGCTATTTTCACTTTCCCCCATTTGGCAAAACGATATTTATCATTCACAAAGGCACGGCAAAAGCGCTCTTCATCGATATATTTTTCATCTACCAACCGCTTGAGTATACGGTCAATAGCATCATAGGGTACCCCCCAACGCTGTAGTTTTTCAGAAATCTCAGCACAGCAATGTTCCGCTGTAGAGCAATAGGCAGCTACTTTATTCAGTGCCTCAGTTTCAGTAATATTCGTCATTTTTCGGCTATTACAAATCGATCATTATGAGAAATGTCCTTTTGGAGTCGGACTGCACGATATCCTGATTCGTACAACATCGATACAGTATCTTTTCCAAAAGCACGATTAATTTCGAAATATAGTTTCCCACCGGGGGCAAGCATCTCAAGTCCCAGCACGGCTATGCGGCGATAAAAGCGCAAAGAATCTGTATCAGGCACAAACAATGCCAACGAAGGTTCCCAGTCCAGCACATTATGCTCCATCTCCTGTTTCTCGGCCTCAGTAATATAAGGAGGGTTGCTCACAATTACATCATAACAGTCCGTCACACAAGGTTCATAAGTCAACACATCGCGCTGTTCAAACCGTACAGATGCCTGCAGAACCTTACTATTGTCAGCAGCAATAGATAAAGCTTCTCCGGATATATCCCAAGCGGTGACTTGAGACTCCGGTAATTCTTTCGCCAAAGAAATGGCGATGCAACCGCTACCTGTTCCAACGTCTAAAACGCGGGAAACGGGAGAAAGTTCTTTCAGCATCATCTCTACCAGTTCCTCAGTTTCCGGACGGGGAATGAGTACACCCGGAGCCACGCGAAAAGTTCTTCCCAGAAAACGCGCTTCCCCTAAAATATATTGTATCGGCTCAAAATTACGTAAACGAGCAAGAATGCTTTCCAATTCCTGTTCCACTTTTACAGATAAAATTATATCTTTGCCCAGATAATAATCCACAGCCTGCTGCCCCAGAATCTCACAACAGATTAATCTGGACAAATTTCCGGCTTCCTGCGTCGCATAATAGCCCTGCAGTTTCCGGCGGATGTAAGAGGCGGTAATATTCATAAATGGATATTTGGGATTCTTTATCAGTTCAACCAACGGGCTTTCCACAGACTGTGTCCGTAGCAGGTCCGAACTATAAGACACAGAGATGATACGAACCGGATACATATTTGGCTTGCCTGCACTCTGAATAACGAAGAATCCGTTTTTGGGGTGCAAAAGTAAGAATTATCATAGAAAAATGGTACACATGGAAGAAGAAAAATACATGCGCCGCTGTATATTACTAGCGCGAAACGGACTTTGCAATGCAGCACCTAACCCGATGGTGGGGGCGGTAATCGTATGCGACGGTAAGATCATCGGTGAGGGTTATCATGTACGTTGCGGAGAGGCACATGCTGAAGTCAATGCTATCCGTTCCGTAAAAGAGACCTCATTATTAAAGCGTTCCACTATCTATGTGAGCCTAGAGCCCTGCTCCCATCATGGGAAAACTCCTCCTTGCGCAGATTTAATTATTGAAAAACAAATCCCCCGTATCGTCATCGGCTGCCAGGATCCTTTTTCCAAGGTTGCCGGACGGGGTATACAGAAACTGAAAGATGCCGGACGAGAAGTGATCGTAGGAGTACTGGAAGACGAATGTCGACACCTAATCAAAAATTTCATAACCTTTCACACCTTGCACCGCCCATATATCACACTAAAATGGGCAGAATCAGCAGATGGGTTTATTGATTTATACCGGAGTGAAGGTACCCCCGTGATTCTGTCCACTCCCCTGACCTCTATGCTGGTACATAAAAAGAGAGCTGAACATTCAGCCATTCTTGTAGGCACACGTACTGCCAAACTGGACAATCCATCTCTGAATGTACGCAACTGGCATGGGCGTTCTCCTATACGTCTCGTCATCGACCGGAGGCTGAGCCTGTCCCCTAACCTTCATTTGTTTGACGGAAGTGTACTGACACTCGTCTTTACCGAACACTTCCATGATGCTCTACCTAATGTGGAATATCTCCCGATAGACTTCCAACAGGATATATTACCTCAGATCATGCAGATTCTGTATGAGCGTGGTATTCAATCTCTTTTGGTTGAAGGCGGAAGCACCTTGCTACAATCTTTCATTGATGCAGGACTTTGGGATGAAGCGTATATTGAAAAGAGTCCCATACCACTGCTATCCGGTGTTAAAGCTCCTAAAATGAACGATAAAATTAGTTATGCCAGTGAGCAATCTTTCGGCAGAAGTATACGGCATTATATAGCAACAAAATAATCCGAATCACCTCATTTTGATGCTTTTTTATCGAGAAAAACAGGCGTATTATCTATAATTTTATATAAAACTTCCCCGGGATGCTGATTATAGAAAAAAATGTTCCTATTTTTGCAACTTGTAAATAAACACTATCTTTAGAAAATGAGAATAAAGTTTTTATCCGTAATACTGAGTTTTCTTCTTATGTCAATTGCCATAAGTTCGTGTCTTGACTCAGATGAAAATTATGAATATAGTTCCGATGCGACGATACGTGCCTTTGGTATTGATACTATAACAAAAGGCGTATATTATAAGTTTACGATTGACCAGTTGAAAAGAGAAATTTATAATGTAGACTCGCTTCCTATGGGTGCGGATTCCATCATAAAACGTATCTTAATCGACACACTGACGGTAACAGGATGGGTAACTTCAGGTCTGAATGATACTGTATTCAACATGAATGACTCGGTTGACCTGAGAGAACCGATTAAGCTTAAAGTACATGCAGCCGATGGAATCACGACTCGCGAATATACCATTAAGGTAAATGTTCATACACAGGATCCGGATTCACTGATTTGGAGAGAAATGCCTTCACTTCCTTCTTCTCCGGCTTCCGGTAAGCAAAGAACTGTCGTTTTGAATGAAAATTTATTTGTCTACACCTCTACTACAACAGCATATCGCACTTCCGTATCAAATCCTGCAAGCATCCAATGGGGGAACCTGATTACAATCAGCGGTCTTCCTTCAGATGCTAAATTAACTTCTATCATTAACTTCAACAACCGATTATATACTACAGCAGAGAGTGGAAAAGCATTCTACTCCGATAATGGTACTAATTGGGAAGAAATGGATATACAGGGAATGCACATGGTAACATTCTTAGCTGGTATTCCTGAAGATAAGGTAACAGGAAATAAAAATACACTTACCGGCATCTTCGCAAAAGATGGAAAGAATTTCTTCTGTGCAAAAAATCTTGAAGAAACAACTTGGAGAAAAGGTGAAGAAGAAGTTTCCACTGATTTCCCGTTAAAAGAAATATATTCTACTGTATTCACGAATGCAAGTGGTATCAAACAAACAGTAGTAGTAGGCAATGTTGAAGAAACGGTTGAAGCTACAATACCTTGGTTCTCAATGGACGGACTTGTTTGGGTAGATATGAGTACCCCGACAGATTTTTCCTGCCCAGCTATGAAGAATCCAGCAATCATGTATTATGGAAGCCAATTCCACATGATGGGTGGAGAGTTTAAAACCATCTATTCTTCCCTCGTAGGCATTGCCTGGAATGAATCTGCTGATAAGTTCAGATATGCATCAGAAAAAGTTATCATCCCGGGAGAAGATGAAGACGACGAAGATACAATTGAATATAAAAGCTTATTCGAAGGTAAGGGAGATTATTCTTTGGCTATTGATAAGAACCATTATATTTGGATCGCGTGGAATGACGGTTCTGTTTGGCGTGGACGTTTAAACAAACTGGGTTTCAAGCAACAATAATAAAATAGTCAATTTTCCGTTTCCTTATATAATTAAGGAGTAACAAGAAAACGGTATGACTATTATAAGGAATATAAAGATAGTATTTTGCCTGCTCATGCTTCCATTCTGTTGTGCCATGGCACAGGAAGAATATACTTGGGAGATGGGAGGAGCCATTGGAGGAAGTTTTTATATGGGAGATGCAAATAGCAGCACCCCGTTTAAAGACACAGGTATAACTGGAGGTTTTATAGCCCGGTACTTACTGAATCCACACATGGCAATAAAAGGCAACCTGACAGCCGGCAGAATTTCCGGTGACACGAGAGATTTCAAAAATGTGTATCCGAATGGAGAGTATGCCACTTTCAAACGGACTATAATCGATTTGGGAGCACAGTTTGAATATAACTTTTTGGGATATGGTATCGGTAATACGTACCGGGGTGACCGTCGGTTTACACCTTATATATTAGGTGGATTAGGTTTTACGTTTGCACCAAAGCCTGTAAAGACGGTCTTTACGATGAATATCCCCATAGGAGTGGGAATAAAATTCAAAGCAACCCCACGCATCAATATAGGATGCGAGTTTACGATGCGGTTCAGCCTTAGCGACCAGTTGGATGTTACTCAACGGGAAGGCTTGCAACTGGAAGACCCATACCAGATAAAAGGAGAAGGTTGGAAGAATAAAGACAGTTATGCATTTACCGTTTTTTTCGTCACCTACGACCTCTTCCCAAGATGTAAGGAATGTAACAACTAAAAAAGATGCAATATAAAGAACAAATTGATTTGAGCCGGATACCCCAGCATGTGGCGATTATCATGGATGGCAATGGACGATGGGCGAAGCAGCGCGGACACGAGCGCAGCTACGGACATCAGGTCGGTGCAGAAACCGTCCATGTAATAGCCGAAGAGGCAGCCAGACTGGGCATCAGATATCTGACCCTATATACGTTCTCAACCGAAAACTGGAACCGCCCGACAGACGAAGTGGCAGCCTTGATGAGCCTTCTCTTCGACTCCATCGAAGAGGACACGTTCATGAAGAACAACATCAGTTTCCGGATCATCGGAGATATTGAAAAGTTACCCGCAAATGTACAGACACGTTTATACAATTGCGTAGAAAATACTTCTAAGAATACAGGCATGTGCCTGATACTTGCACTCAGCTACTCTTCACGTTGGGAAATCACAGAAGCCAGCCGGCAGATAGCCACTTTGGTGCAGAAAGGAGAATTGACACCCGAGCAGATCGACTGCGATTTAATGTCAAAGCACCTGACTACCCATTTCATGCCTGATCCCGACTTGTTGATACGCACTGGCGGAGAAATCCGTCTGAGCAATTACCTGCTTTGGCAATGCGCGTATTCGGAACTTTATTTTTGCGAAACCTATTGGCCCGATTTTCGGGAAGAGGAACTTTGCAAAGCCATTTGCGACTACCAGAGACGGGAACGCAGATTCGGTAAAATCAGTGAACAAATTAGTTAAACTCAAACATATTTAATCAAAAACATAAATGCACTATCGTATTTTCTCTATACTCACAGCGTTTATCTGCCTCTTCGGTTGTGTACTGACAAGTGTGGCTCAAGATGCCAATGGCACCGATAATGATGCAGCAAAACCGGTTATTCTCTATTCGGGAACACCCAAGAAGTATGAAATTGCAGAAATTAAAGTAGAAGGAGTTAAGAACTATGAGGACTATGTACTGATCGGACTATCCGGTTTGTCTGTAGGACAAACGATTACCATACCGGGCGACGAAGTCACCCAGGCATGTAAGCGTTACTGGAAGCATGGTCTGTTCTCTAATGTTCAAATCACCGCAGATAAGATAGAAGGTGATAAGGTCTGGCTTACGATTCATCTGACTCAGCGTCCGCGTGTATCCGATATCCGTTATCACGGCGTGAAGAAATCCGAGCGCGAGGATATAGAAAGCCGAATCGGTATGATTAAGGGCGGACAGGTGACCCCTAATGTCATCGATCGTGCCAAAACTTTGATTAAGCGCTACTTTGATGATAAAGGTTTTAAGAATGCAGAAGTTATCATCTCGCAGAAAGACGATGTATCCAACGATAACCAGGTGATCGTGGATATCGACATCGACAAAAAGGAGAAGGTAAAAGTACACGAAATCACCATCGTTGGCAATGAAGCGATTGCAACTAAGAAGTTGAAACGCATCATGAAGAAGACCAACGAAAAGAATAAATTGCTCAATCTGTTCCGTACCAAGAAGTTCGTGGAAGAAAACTTCGAGGCAGACAAGCAGTTGATCATCGATAAATACAACGAATTAGGCTATCGCGATGCTATGATCGTAGAAGACAGCATCAAACCGTACGATGACCGCACCGTAGACATCTTCATGAAGATTGATGAAGGAGATAAATATTATCTGCGTAATGTAACGTGGGTAGGTAATACCTTGTATCCTTCCGAACAGTTGAACTTTATGCTTCGCATGAAAAAAGGTGACGTATACAACCAGAAATTACTGGAGGAACGTACCATGTCAGACGAAGATGCTATCGGTAACCTCTATTACAATAATGGTTATTTGTTCTACAACCTCGAACCCGTAGAAGTAAATATCGTAGGAGACTCCATCGACTTGGAAATGCGTATTTACGAAGGCCGTCAGGCCACCATTAATAAGATCAGCATCAATGGTAACGACCGCTTGTATGAAAACGTAGTACGCCGTGAACTCCGTACCCGTCCGGGTGACCTGTTCAGTCGTGAAGACCTGATGCGTTCTATGCGTGAAATCCAGCAGATGGGACACTTCGACCCGGAACAAATCAAACCGGATATCCAACCAAGACCGGAAGACGGAACTGTAGATATAGGTTACGATTTAGTTTCCAAAGCTAACGACCAGGTAGAATTCTCTGCCGGTTGGGGACAAACCGGTATCATCGGTAAGTTGAGTTTGAAGTTCACCAACTTCTCACTTGCCAACTTGCTGCATCCGGGTGAAAACTATCGCGGCATCCTGCCGCAGGGTGATGGCCAGACTTTGACCGTCAGCGGACAGACTAATGCCAAGTATTACCAATCCTATAGCATTTCATTCTATGACCCGTGGTTCGGTGGTAAACGTCCGAACGCATTCTCTCTGTCAGCCTTCTATTCTGTACAGACAGATATCAGTAGCCGCTACTACAACTCGGCATATATGAATAGCTATTACAACAGCATGTATAGCGGTATGTACGGTTATGGTATGTATAACTACGGTAACTACAACAGCTATGAGAACTATTATGACCCCGACAAGTCTATCAAGATGTTCGGTGTAGCAGCTATGTTCGGTAAGCGTTTGAAATGGCCGGATGACTACTTCCAGTTTACTGCTGAGTTATCTTACCAACGCTATATCCTGAGCGACTGGCAATACTTCCCCGTTACCAACGGTAAGTGCAACAATCTTAGTATCAACCTGACATTGTCTCGTAGTTCTATTGACAACCCGATCTATCCCCGTTCCGGTTCTGAGTTCTCATTGTCAGTACAGTTAACTCCACCGTACTCACTGTTTGATGGAACTGACTACAGCAAGTATAGTACTACCAACCAGGACGATATGAATAAGATGCACAAATGGATTGAATATCACAAATGGAAATTCAAATCTAAAGTGTATATCCCGTTGATGGACCCAGTAGCTGTTAAACGCACTCCGGTATTGATGGGCCGTGTTGAATTCGGTTTGCTAGGACACTATAACAAGTATAAGAAATCTCCGTTCGAAACATTTGATGTAGGTGGTGACGGTATGACCGGTTACTCCAGCTACGCAACGGAAAGCATTGCCCTTCGTGGTTATGAAAACAGTTCATTGACTCCTTACGGCTACGAAGGTTACGCCTATACCCGCCTCGGACTTGAGTTAAGATATCCGCTGATGCTGGAAACAAGTACCAGTATTTATGCGTTAGGTTTTGTAGAAGCCGGTAATGCATGGCATGATGTGAAGAACTTCAATCCATTCGAATTGAAACGTTCCGCAGGTGTCGGTGTTCGTATCTTCCTGCCGATGATCGGTATGATGGGTATTGACTGGGCTTATGGTTTCGATAAAATACGTGGTTCCTCAGATTACGGTGGCAGTCAATTCCACTTTATCTTAGGACAAGAATTCTAATTGTATCACAAAAACCAAACGTTATGAGAAAGTCTGTTTTATTAATGATCTTGCTGTTTGCCATAGGTATGACAGCCAGTGCACAAAAGTTCGCCTTGATCGATATGGAGTATATCCTGAAGAACATTCCGGCTTACGAACGTGCTAACGAACAGTTGAACCAGGTTTCCAAGAAATGGCAGAGTGAAGTAGAGAAAGTTGCCGAAGAAGCCAAAACGTTGTACAAGAACTATCAATCGGAAGCCGTCTTTCTTTCTGAAGAACAAAAAGGAAAGAAAGAGGAAGCGATTGTCGCTAAAGAGAAAGAAGCTGCTGAACTTCGCCGTAATTATTTCGGTCCTGAAGGAGAATTATTCAAGAAACGCGAAAGCCTGATGCAACCTATTCAGGATGAGATTTATAATGCGGTCAAAGAAATATCGGAGCAGAAAGGATACTCTGTAGTCGTTGACCGGGCATCTGCAACAAGCATTATTTTTGCTTCTCCGCGTATTGATATCAGCAATGAAGTACTTGCTAAGTTAGGATATTCAAATTAATTTCATACATTTGTTTCGCGAATAAGGCCATACTCCAGCATTAAAAATAAGCAAGCTTATTTTGTATTGCGTTCAGTTTGCACTATATTTGCATTTATTCAACGACTAATTATTAAAATAAACAATAAACATTATGCTTAAAAAAATCGCACTACTCGTGGTACTGTTCGCTCTTCCTTTGGGAGCGATGGCACAAAAATTTGCTCACATGAACTCTCAGGAGGTTATTGTTGTTATGCCGGAATATACTAAGGCACAAGCTGATCTGGATGCTATGTCAAAGAAGTATCAACAAGAAATGGAACGCACTCAATCAGAATTCAACAAGAAAGTGCAAGAATTCCAGCAACAAGCCGACTCTCTGCCGAGAAATATAGCAGAAAGACGCCAGAAAGAATTGCAAGAGATGGCTCAAAGACAAGAAGAATTCCAACAGGAAGCTTACCAAAGCATGCAGAAAGCACAACAAGATGCATTAGCTCCCATCTATAAGAAATTGGATGATGCTATCCAGGCTGTAGGTAAAGCAGAAGGCGTAATCTATATCTTTGATTTGGCTCGCACACCGATACCTTATGTAGGAGCAGAGAGTGTAGATGTTACTACTAAAGTAAAAAACCAACTGGGAATTAAGTAAAGACAAATCGATTTAAGATATAAAAAAGGCGTGGACTGCATATAGTCCACGCCTTTTTTATATCTTTGAATAAGATAAGCGGCATCTCAGCATAACTTTTTCATGCAAGCATGAAAGTTCTGCATTCGATTTACATTATCTTTGCAGTGTGCACCCAACAAAGTTTTTCTGTTATGAAACAAAATTTACCCACTGTCCCCGGCCCCATCGGTGTATTCGACTCCGGATATGGCGGACTGACTATCCTGAGCAAGATACGGGAAGCCCTGCCCCAGTACGATTACATCTATTTGGGAGACAATGCACGTTCACCCTATGGTACACGTTCTTTCGAAATCGTGTATGAATTCACATTGCAAGCTGTCACCCGATTGTTCGAAATGGGATGCCATCTCGTTATTCTGGCATGCAATACGGCATCCGCCAAGGCATTGCGCAGTATACAAATGAATGATCTTCCCGGAATGGATCCTGCACGTCGCGTACTAGGCGTCATCCGTCCTACCGTGGAATGTATCGGAAATATTACCCGTAGTCGCCATGTAGGAATTCTGGCTACTGCGGGAACCATAAAGTCTGAATCCTATCCGCTGGAAATACATAAACTTTTTCCGGATATCCAGGTAGAAGGTGAAGCCTGTCCGCTATGGGTATCGCTCGTAGAAAACAATGAGGCGGAAGGAGACGGAACAGATTATTTTGTGCGCAAATACATCAACGAACTTCTGTCAAAAGACAAACAAATTGATACGGTCATTCTCGGATGTACCCATTATCCCATACTACTGCCTAAAATAGAGAAACATATGCCCAAAGGCATTACCACCGTAGCACAAGGAGAGTTGGTAGCAGATAGTCTGAAAGATTATTTACGGCGCCACCCGGAGGTGGATGCCAAATGTACAAAAGGCGGAAATTGCACCTACTACACTACGGAAGCAGAAGAGAAGTTCACTGAATCGGCATCTACCTTTCTGAACAAAGCGATAACCGTGCAGCGAATAGAGTTATAGTTGCCAAACATTTAAGGATAAAACAAATCTTTTCTCCGAAATACTTGTTATATTTGTAATATATAAATCTATTAATTCTTACCATTATGAAATCAACAGACTATAGCCGCACAGTTGAGGTGTTCAAAGGATCACCGTGGGAAGCAGAACTTGTTAAAGGTTTACTCGAAAACAATGGTATAGCAACTATCATAAAAGATGGACTGATGAGTACCATCGCGCCTTATATAGCGCCGGATGTGACCATTCTCGTAAGTGAGGAGAAATATGAAGACGCCATGGAGATTATCCGCGAGCGTGACAAAGGAAACGGAGATTAACTCCTCTCACTCTTAAAAGAACCACATAAGAACGATATAACAACACATGGAACAACAATTTTCGAGAATAGCTGTAAAAGTAGGCAGCAATGTCCTGACGCGCCGTGACGGTACTTTGGATGTAACACGCATGTCTGCTTTAGTCGATCAGATAGCTGAACTGCATAAGACAGGAGTGGAAATCATACTCATATCTTCCGGAGCCGTAGCATCCGGAAGAAGCGAAGTACACCCAGCCAAGAAACTGGACAGCGTAGATCAGCGTCAGCTTTTCTCTGCTGTAGGGCAAGCCAAACTGATCAACCGCTATTACGAACTCTTCCGCGAACATAGTATTGCAGTAGGGCAAGTATTGACCATGAAAGAAAACTTCGCTACTCGCCGGCATTACCTCAACCAGAAAAACTGTATGACGGTGATGCTAGAGAATGGAGTGATTCCTATCGTCAATGAAAACGATACGATTTCCGTAAGCGAACTGATGTTTACGGATAATGATGAGTTGTCCGGCCTGATAGCCTCCATGATGGATGCACAGGCTTTAATTATTCTCAGTAACATTGACGGAATTTACAACGGCTCTCCTGCTGATCCAGCATCTGAAGTGATCCGTGAAATCGGCCAGGGAAAGGACCTTTCTTCATACATTCAGACCTCTAAGTCCAGCTTCGGCCGTGGCGGCATGCTGACTAAAACCAATATTGCCCGTAAAGTAGCCGATGAAGGTATTGCAGTTATTATTGCTAATGGTAAGCGGGACAATATCCTCGTCGATTTGATTCAGTACCCTGAAAGCACCCTATGTACCCGTTTCACTCCTTCTCCCGAACCTGTATCCAGTGTAAAGAAATGGATTGCGCACAGCGAGGGGTTTGCCAAAGGCGAATTACACATCAACCAATGTGCTACGGAAGTTCTGAGCTCCGATAAAGCAATCAGTATTCTACCTGTCGGCATCACCGCCATCGAAGGAGAATTTGAGAAAGACGATATTGTACGGATTATCGACTTCGAAGGAAATCCTGTAGGTGTAGGTAAGGCTAACTGCGACTCTGCACAGGCCCGTGAAGCAATGGGAAAGCATGGCAAGAAACCGGTAGTACATTACGATTATCTCTATATAGAATAATTTTTAAAAGAAAAGAAGAGATTGTGTCAAAACGGAATAAAAGAACGTGAATTAAACAAGCAACTACTCAGATAAGATCTGATTATCAAAAGTATAAAAAAGGATTATTTGTGTAATTCGCATTCTTTTATTCCGTTTTGACACGGTCTCTTCTTTTTGTTTCATGCCGTGAAACTATCAGTTTCATTGCTTGAAACCGTTTGTTTCATGCCGTGAAACTATCAGTTTCATTGCTTGAAACTGTTTGTTTCAAGCCGCGAAACTATCGGTTTCATCGTTTGAAACTGACAGTTTCAAGTTTGAGATACCGGTACTGCTTGACTATAGCTTCCAACTTACAGTATGGAATGAGTGAGGAGGCAATGTAAGCGTTACCCTCTGCCTCCTTACTTTTACACACATTGTTTCCTCATTATCAGTCACATTAGCAACAATGGCAGTGATTGCACCGTCTGGATTTACGAAAGCCAGCATGTTCTTATCCGACGGTGTCTTCAGCCTGTAAGCACCTGTCTGTACAAAATGCCCTAAATGCTTCATCAGATAGAATTCCGGATTATACTTCACGATGTGCCGTTTCTTGTCAATAGACACCATGGAATTCTGGTTCCATCCCCAAGGACTAATGCCCGGAGTAGGAAGAATCATATTCCAATAGTGATAGGAATTGATACCATTACTGAAATAATGCCTCATCAGGTTCCATGTATATTCGGCATAATCCCATGAGTTTGCTCCGTTGCCACATTCAGTCTCGGTCTGCATCAGGTTCAAATTAGGATATTCACGATGGATGGTCGGAATAGCCTTTTTGCCATCCCACTGAAAACCAACGCCTTTAATGTATCTGGCTGCCTGCTCATCCCGCAAAGCAACACGCACATAATCCGGATTGGACGTATTGATTGTTCCAAAATAAATATCAGTTTTGATATTCTCCCGCTCGAAAGTCGGTCCCAGATAATGCCCCAAGAAGAAAGTCAGATCTTCTGTGCGCCATTTACAACTGGGAAAGACCTGGTTGGAACAAGGCTCATTCTGAACATGAATACATTCCAGCGGCAGTCCTTCGGCTTCATAGGCTTTGATAAAACGTACAAAGTAATCGGCATACGTTTTCAGATAACCTTCTTCCATCCGGAAACCGGTACTGAATTCTGCTATAGCTTCGTGCGGAAGCAATCCGTTCACGTCTTTCTCTCCGGACGAACGAACCGCAGAAGCATAATGATTATTCGTTTTCATCCAAGCCGGAGGACACCAGGGAGAAGCCCAAATGCGCAAGTCAGGATTTATCTGACGGGCAGCTTTAATATAAGGAATCAGAATATACCTGTCACGATCGATGTTGAAATTCACCAGATTAAAGTCTCCTGCAACATCCGCCGAGGAGTAAAAACTCATGGCAAAGTCATTGGCCCCCATCGGAAGGCGACAATAGTCGAAGCAAGCTCCATCTTTGCCAAAGATGGCTTGAAGAACAGCTTCACGATCTTCGGCCGCCAAAGCATTCAGCGCATCCCAACCCATTTCATTGAAGCAGCCGCCTATCCCCGTAATCAACTGTAAGCGTTGAGTCGGGTCAAGCACTATTTCTGATTCAGTAGTTGCCCGTTCCGGCTTTACCTTCTGCTTCACCCACGGAGAAGTCTGAGTGGTAGCATACCACTCGACTTTCTGCGCTGAAACAGTTCCACTCAGCAGGAAGAGTAAAATCAGACTTATAAACCTCATAAACTATCTTATTTTCTTTGTTTCACCATTTGGATAGTTCCGTCTTCATTGTAGTAAAGTTTGTCTACACAAATAGAGCGCAACCAGTCATGATTAGATAAAGCACTATTGTGGTAGAATGCAAACCACTGCCCTTTATATTCTACGATAGAGCCATGATTGGTATAGCTGTCGGTAGGCTCCATATAGATACCCATAGATTTCCAAGGGCCGAGCGGGTTATCACTGATAGCATAACGCATACGGTTGTCACCTTTCACGCCGTCATTCCAGTTTTCATCGTGATTATCGGAATAAGAGAGGTAGTATTTTCCATTATATTTATGAATCCATGTAGCTTCGTGGAAGTCTTCCAGGCCTTCCATTTCTTTCATTTCACCATCCAGTTCCACCATATTGTCTTTCAGTTTACCGCCCTTGCAGATCTGGCCGCCACCGTTATAGATATAAGCCTGACCGTCATCATCCACAAATACACAAGGATCAATCAACGGGTCCATTCCTTCGATATATCCCTGTACAGTAAAGTTAGCAGCCGGCTCCTTGCTGGTAGCGACACCTATCTTCCAACTATCATTCCACTTTGTATCACTGGGATGCGGAAAGTAGAAATAGTACGTACCATCCTTGTAAGCACAGTCGGGAGCCCACATGAATCCGCCTTCTTTGCGTCCCCAAGGAACTTGTGATGAGTTCAGGATTTCACCATGGTCCGTCCAATTCACCATATCGTCTGTAGAGAACACATGATAACGGTCCATCAAGTCGCAACCGCGCGGAGGATCTATATCATGCGAGGCATATACATACAAACGTCCGTCCGCCCACACATGTGCCGAAGGATCAGCCGTGTACATGTGCGTGATAAATGGGTTCGGAGCCATACTGTCAATTCCGGCCGCTTCTTCTTTTGCCGAATTACCTTTAGGCGACTGACAAGAGAACATAGCTCCCACCAGGAATAATGCAAAAATAGGATAAAAATTCTTTTTCATAAGTAATGTGTTTTATATTAGTAATTAATAGCAACGGTTGCCATTGATAATCTATTGTAACTTTATAAAGTTTCCCTTTCTTCAGCTGAATAGTATAATCATACGGCTGACCGGCTTTCAGTCTTATATTCCGGTCTTTCGCTGGGCACAAAGTCACAAGCACCTTATTCTGTGAAAGTTTCCATGAAAGATGTTCGAAGGTAACTCCGCAACGAGTCTTTATTCCGCTGATACTGCCTTGTCCGATACCGTCCACCAAAGCCGGTAACAAATCAAGACCTTCTTCATTGGAGCCAACCAGCATTTCTATCAGCACCCCGGGTATGGCATGGCAAACATCAGTACAGAAAGTCCCGTGGTTCGGAGTTCGCCACCATCTACGCCCTGTTCTTCACCCAGTAAATCGCATACTTCAACCAATGTAGACAATAGTACAACCCAATAAGAGACAAAATATCCACTGAAATTTGGCATTCCGTTCCATTCCTATTTATTTTTCCGGATGAGAGATCAGATAATCATACATGGCCTTAGCCATCATTCCTGATCCTTCGGCATCAGGATGAATACCATCTTTCATCAACTCCGGATGCTTGTCAAGTATCGGATGCATATTAATTACTTCTACATTTTTCTTCTGCACAGCACTGATTGTGGCAGGAGTCACATCTTTCATTATTACCTCATCATAAATGCCATTTGAGTCCTTCACGAAAGAAACGATAGGAGTCAAAACTACGATGCGGGGCTTGGAAGGAAGCTGTGCAAAAGCATCGATCATATCACGGCAATCTTTCTCAAACTCATGCATATAAGGACGATTGACCGCTTTACTGTCATTACCACCCAAATCTATAAATACCACATCCGGGTTAGATTCCAGTGCTTTCTGATATTCTTTCGTTTTCCAATAAGGGAAATCACCGTGGCGAAGCATAGTGCAACTGCTTACTCCATAATTAGTTACTTTATAGTCATTTCCCAGCAACCGACCTAACTGAGCCGGATAAGAATCCGTAGCCGGGTTGGCTGTGGTTGCTCCGGCAGTAATGCTGGCACCCACACAAACCACTTTGACCTTCTGCAATACCGGAACCACTTTCTGTAAACGAATGTCAGCAGAAGAAGCACCTACCATGATTGTATAATCACCGGAAGGATATACAAACTTACCTTTCGCCTCATCCCAGTAACGCAACAGGTCCTTTCGCAATTTCAAAGTCACCTTCCTGCTTTCACCACTCTTCAATGTGACACGTTCAAAACCCTTCAATTCTTTGATAGGCATTGCTTCATCCCGTTCAGGCAATTTCACATACACTTGGGCAACTTCGTCACCTGCATACTTACCCGCATTCTTCAGTTGGAAGGAAACATGAATCTCCGCTTCACCATCTGCCACTTGCAGGTTGGAGTACTTGAATGTGGTATAACTTAAACCATAACCGAAAGGATACAGAACATCCCCCTTGAAGTATTTATAAGTACGTCCTTTAGTAATATCATAATCATCGAACGGAGGGAGTTCATCCAGACTTCTGTAATAGGTCAACGGCAGACGGCCACCCGGATTATAATCACCGAACAAGACTTCCGCTACAGCTTTACCTCCGCTTTCACCGGGATACCAGGCATTCACGATAGCCGGAATATGTTCGTCCATCCAGTTGATAGCCAACGAGCTACCTGCCACCAGTACAACTACGATATTCGGATTTACCTTGTAGATTTCCTGCAAGAACTCCTGTTGGTCCGCCGGAAGCTGGATATCATATCTGTCTTGTCCTTCACGTTCTATTGACTTATTAATGCCCAATACGGCAACCACTGTCTCACACTCACGCACTGCCTTTCCGGCTTCACCGTACAAATCCAGTCGTGTCATTTTCCCGACCTGTGGAACGCGCCATTGCAGTTTAGCAATAGCATAGTCACGGTTATCATAATATTCAGCCTTCAACTGATAATCTTTTCCTGCTTCCAGATAAATAGCAGCGGTATCAGTCCGGACAGCATGTCCCGGCCAGGCATCAATCAGCATCTTGCCGTCAATGCTCAGGCGACAACCGTCGTCCGATGTGAAACTAAGTGTATATTGTCCGGTAACCGTAGGGCGCAATTTTCCGGTCCAGCGGACAGACAAAGGAGACTTAGGCAAAAAGGGATCCGGTGCCTGATTGGCAGGCTCAAAGTTGATCCATTCTTCTTTACGCACTTTCGGAGTTCCCTGCAACTTGGTATTGTCAAAATACTCGGCCTTCAATCCTTCCGGGAAACTGGCACCCTGTATAAGCTCCATTCCATCTACAGCTGACTTCCATGGGGCGTATACCACTTTTACATCATCGCCTACCCTATCTTTAATACCTTGCAATACAGAGATCGGAGCGATTACCGGCAATCCGCTATAATCTCCAAACTCACTACTACCCGCATTGATGCCTACCACTGCTATAGATTTTACCTTCCTGGCGTTAAGCGGCAACATTTTCTTTTGATTCTTGAGCAATACGATACACTCACGTGCAGCATTCAAAGCCACTTCCTGATGTTTTGCCGATCCTATCACAGCAGGAGATATTTTCGTATAAGGATTCTGTTCTCCACTATCGAACAATCCTAATTCCATGCGTGCTCTCAACACGCGATAGGCCGCGGAGTCGATGTCCGCATCCGTAACCATATATTGACGGTATGCACTCAGCAAAGGCTGGTCATATACATCATCTCCACATTCCAGATCCAAACCTGCTTTTATGGATAAAGCAGCGGCCGCCTCTTTAGTCTTTACATATTTATGCGCATTCACTAACAAGGAAGGTCCACCGCAATCGGAAACCACATATCCTTTGAATCCCCAGTCCTTACGCAGTACTTTCGTCAATAACCAGGCGTTCAAGGTACAAGGCACATCATTCAGCGCATTATATGCTGACATGATGGAAGCCGATTTACCATCCTTCACACACGCTTCAAAAGCCGGAAGGTAATATTCACGTAATTGTTTCTCTGAAATCTGCGGATTACATACAAAACGATTGTGCTCTTCATTATTGGCTGCAAAATGTTTGGGAGTCGACACTATCTTCAGATAACGGTCATCATCGCCTTGCAGGCCTTTCACAAAAGCAGTCCCCATGACACCACTTAAATAGGGGTCTTCTCCGTAAGTTTCCGGCGTACGCCCCCAACGTGGGTCACGCGCCATATTCACTGTGGGAGACCAGAAGGTCAACAAATCACTAAACTGGCTTTTTTGCTCCCGTCCCTGGTCCAGTTCATTCCAACGGGCACGGGCCTCATCAGAAATAACCGTGGCTACCTGCAATTGCAGCTCGGGATTCCAGGTTGCCGCCAGTCCGATAGCTTGCGGGAAAACGGTAAAACGTCCCGGACGAACCACTCCGTGAAGCGCTTCGTTACCGTGGTAATATTTAGGAATATCCAGACGGGAAATTCCCGGAGAAGTGGCACGCAACAGGCTGATTTTCTCTTCAACCGTCAAGCGTGATAATAAATCCATGATGCGCTCATGCATCGGTGCTTTCTCATCCTTATATAGCTCTTGAGCCTGTGCCACTCCGGCACAGGCAATTAGAGCTAATAATCCTGTAAATACAATCTTTTTAAGTGTTTTCATGGTGTTTTCCTATTGACTTATACCTTATTGTTTTTCTGCGGATGGAGGCACTGCATCACCTGCACTCCCCCATGCCTTATTGGGTCTGCTTCCCATCACCAATACCAATTTGCCACCTTCTTTTATGTCGTCATGACTAAACCAAGGCTTATTCCATTCTTTTCCGTTCAATGTTGCAGACTGGATGTATTTATTTTCATCCGACGCACCTTGTGCTTCTATTTCAAATACCTTTCCATTGCTCAACATCACCTTTGCCTTAGTAAACAAAGGACTGCCGATATTATAAGCAGGGAATCCCGGCGTAACCGGATAGAAACCTAAAGAAGAAAATACAACAAATGCCGACATACCGCCACCGTCTTCATCTCCCGGTACCCCCATCAGGTCGTTACGGAACCAAGTCTTCAGCAACTGACGGATACGTTTCTGTGTCTTCCAGGGCTGACCTGCATAGTTATACAGATAAGGAATATGCAAAGAAGGTTCATTGGCCATTGAGAATTGCCCCACATTTCCGGTATGATCCGGTATCTGTGCATAGAAAGCATATTTGCCACGTCCCAACGGTTCACGGAAGGTCTGATCCAGATTTGCAATAAACTGTTTGTCACCACCCATCAGATCAATCAGATCGGCTACATTGTGAGGAACATCCCAACGATAAACCCAACCATTATTCTCACCATAATATTCACGGGCCCCCATACCTCCTGAGAAACGATAATCGAACGGTTCGATCCACTTGCCATTCTTATCCTTCGGATGGAAGAAAGCAGTTTCTGCATTATACACATTGCGATAATTATGGGCACATTGCAGATAGTAAGCAGCTTCTTCTTTCTTACCCAACATATCGGCTATACGAGACAGGCACCACTGGTCATAGGAAGTTCCTAATGTTACTGCAATCGGCTGACGCTTTTCGAAATGATGTACATTCGGGTCCGTTTCTTTTTCACCCGCCTGGAGTGCAGGAATATATCCGTTCTTCTTATAGAAATCGTCGATCCAACCGGCAGCAGCCCCCGACCACGGAGCCAATGTTTTTTCTTCAATGCCTTTACGGCAAGCTTCATAGGCTTTAGCCAAATCGAACTGCAAGCCTTTAGCAGCCGCATCAGCTACTGTTGCTACGGCATGATTGGAATTCATACGACGGGAGTCACCTGTAATTTCAGGGAAGGTCGGCATCCACATATTACCCATTTGTTCAGCCATGCGCAGATAAGAGTCAATCACATTCTTTTCCGTATCTTCGTCAATCAGGAGGCGCAGGGGATGAGCTGCACGATAAGTATCCCAAATCCAGTCGTCCGTATAGAAAGGTTCGCCATTATCCTCGTGTACTTTACCGTCGAACGCACTGAAATAACGACCGCCCTCACTGATGCAAACTGGACGTTCGAATATGCGATAAAGTGACGTATAAAGAATTTGCTTATCTGTATCACTGCCACCTTCTACTTGAATATCGCTCAATGCTTTATCCCAGATTTGACGTCCCTTTTCTGCCAAAGCCTGTAGATTATAGTCCGGCAATTCACGTTGTAGATTCTCTTTTGCCTGTTCCTCGCTTATAAACGAAATACCATAGCGCAGATTTACCGTTTTCGTTCCATCGGCAAAGTGCAGAACAGCACAGGCATTGCGACCTTCAGCTTCCTTTGTGCCTGCATTTATTTTACCATCAGCCAGAATACCCGTTTCTATAGGGGCAATGTCCGATTCTATATACAGGTACACACGCGTATTATTCTCCAGTTGCTGGTAACCGCTCACAAATCCGTCACCAGCTTTGATGGCACCGTTTCGTGAATTAATCATCATGTATACAGGTTTATCCTGCTGGCTATATTCTATCTGATAAAGAGCTGACTGATGAGAAGGAGCATACTTCACTTTAATTTCCTCGTCATCAAGAATCACCTCATAATAATAGGGTTTCAACTTCTCATCATCATAGCTATAAGCTACAACCGGACGAAGATTCTCTCCCTGGTACGGACTCAGGTTAAAAGCTGAACTTCCACGATGACTGGTTACAATCAAAGGAAGACCGTTCAACTGATCTGTTGTATAATCCGCCCGTTCGGGATAAACACGAAGCATACTATTCGGAAGATGAATAGTCGGGAAAGTGGGCACCAGCAAGTGGCTGATATTTCCCATGTAAGGATTTACATAGTCCACCGGACCTTTCACGGCAGCTACTTGATTTTGTACTCCACTACAAGCGCCCAACATGGAAACTAAAGCTACAGAAGCCAGGCAATGTGTAATTTTCATAATATAACAGTTTTAGTTTATATTTATTCGCGAAGGCAAATGTAAGACCTAAAGCTTTCCCTTTCGATTAAAAAAGACTTAATAGCCGATTAAAATTGAATAAAGCGGTTAAATTGCCTACTATTTAATCATCTTTTCAATCAATTCTACTAATTTCTCCGGATTTTCGGGAGTAATCGGATAATGTCCACGTCCTGCATCGATGATTACTGTCATCTTGCCTGCATAACGTTTTTTAGCTTCACCGGTCTGAGTCTTCAAATTAGGATCAAGACTTCCGCAAACGTGCAGAATAGGCACCTTCGCCTCTGCAAGCGGTTTCAGGTTATCCAATGGCTGTGTCTTAGCCAAAGAAGAACGCAAAATAGGATTTTCCCCATAGATTCCGGCTATTTTATCAGGGTTCTCAATAGCCCAGGCATAAACTTCTCCTGTGGCACCTCCACGCCCGGCTACAACCGGATGTGCTGCAAACCCCTTACTCACAAGATAATTGTATGCAATGTTCCACTGGCCTAATAAAGGACCATCGGCATTATAAGCAATGGGAGCAACCACTATATGAAAGCCACGTGCAAGCAATCCCAAGTCTACAGCAGAATTACCTTCTGGCTGATCGCAACGGAAAATCCAGGGATTTCCGGCGGCAGGTTTCTCAGGAGCAATAACCGTAACCAGTCCTTCCACACCTTCCAATGAGAACATATATTTATTATAATTACCTGTAAAATAAGGTCCCCATGAGGTAATCCAGAGTTTATCGTATTCAGCATACGAATAAACAGGATCTGTACTATAAAAATTACTTTTTTTGTATTTATCGGGCAGAAATGCAGGCTTCTCTGCTGTTTTTTCCTTATAAGCCTGTTCGATAAAATCTGCTATAATACTCGGATCCCGTAAACTGTGCGGATGATGTGCCGTACCGTCTTTAATCAAAACCGACATACGTCCACCATTGCCATGATAAACACCTTGAATGGCATAAGTATTATTAAGTATAGGGTCGATGCTGCCACAGATATTCAGGATAGGGATATCCTGTCCGGCAAGTTTATCCATTCCCATCAGAGCCTTTTGTGAAAGTCCGGGATTGTCGGCACAAATGGCCAGAACCTTATCGGGATGCTCAGTTCCCCAAGTAAAAGAATTGGCTCCACCACGACTCATACCGATAAATGCAGGTTTAGGTGATAAACCATGTTCATGAACCAGAAAATCATACCATACTTCCCATGTCTGATCGGGATCGGTAGTGATGTAAGCAATATGAAAGCCACGCTTCAACAGTTCAATTTCAGCTTGTGGCTGATGGTCCCAATAGCAACCACGCCATGACCACGGGTTACCTTCAGCGGCCTGTTTCGGAACAACTACGATGCATCTACGCATTCCTTTTTCCGGACCTGCAACTCCTGCTCCTTCACGTTGTGTTGCCTTGATAGGCTTGATTTGGAGTGTTGCTTCACTCATTACGAAATCATAACGGTCGAAGCCGTGCCAATCCGTTTTTTCACCGGTAAAAGACTGAGCCCTTACGGACATAGCTACAAGAGAAAAAAGAAAGAGAAAAAATAAGTTCTTCATCGCATTATTTATTAAATTCAAGTTAATCAATTAAGTCTGACAGACTTTCATTATATAGCATAGGGCATTACCCTATGCCAAAGTTTTCATACTACTAATCTAACTTCTATCTGTTTCCGCGGGTCTGCTTTACAAGTTGTATGGTTCCATCCGAATTATAGAACAACTTATCTACACAAACCGAACGTAAATTTCCTTGTCCTGAGAAATCAGAGGTGTGATAGAAAGCATACCATTGACCCTTATACTTTACAATAGATCCATGACTAGTGTCACAAGTGGTCGGTTCCAGATAAATGCCCTCATACTTCCATGGACCTAACGGGGAGTCGCTTGTTGCATACCTCAAACGATTGGCGCCTGGGTTATTATCTGCATACGATAGATAGTACTTGCCATTGTATTTATGTATCCAGGTCGCTTCATGGAAATCACTCAAGCCGGTCATCGATTTAACCTCGCCGTCCAGTTTCGTCCAGTCATCTTTCCGCAACTTACCACCATAACATTTGCCTCCACCTCCATTATAAATGTAAGGTTGACCGTCATCATCTATAAATACACAAGGGTCTATTTCCGGGGGCATACCTTCGATATAACCTCTTACACGGAATTCCTTATTCGGATACTTACTGGTAGCGACTCCCACCCGCCAGGTACTATTCCAATCTGTAGCATTGGCAGGATGCGGGAAGTAGAAATAATAGGTCTGATTCTCCGGATTATAAGCACAATCTGGAGCCCACATGAAGCCATCACAACCCCAACCATTATGTTTCCGCACTGTGGCTGCATTCATTATCTCCCCATGATCGGTCCAGTTCACCATATCTTCCGTAGAAAAGACATGGTAACGATCCATACGGTCGCATCCAAGCGCAGGCTCCATATCATGCGAAGCATATACATAAAGTACTTCTTTTCCATCAATGTTCCATACATGTGCAGAAGCATCAGCCGTGTAGAAAGGTCCCTTTACCCAACTATTGTACATCGGTGACTCCCACTCTACAAACAGAGGGTTACTCATTGCTTTCGTAACAGGGTAAATGAAAGAATTAGAAATATCTTCCAACTCACCTGTACGCGTTAAAACAAACTTATCGATGTTTCCCGGTGTATTGGCACAATACTTCAGTACATGCTTCCCTTTAGTCAGTTGGATTCCGTCAACTTTCACTTTATAGCTAAAATCCGTCCATCCCCCAAGAGGCATATCTATACTGCGGCTTGCACCCCGACCATCCACCTCAAAGTAAAAACTTCCTTCCGATCCGTCCCCTTTCACGCAGAACGTTTCAATGGAATAGGCACCATCTCCATCCACCTCAATCGCATAACACATCCATTCACCTGGCTGTACATCACCGATATAATAACCTCCGGAAGCCTTACTCTCAGCACGGACATCAACCGCATGCGAACCTCTGTACCCTGTATCAGCCGGTTTAGAGTCGCTCTCATAATAGGCCACATTCTGTGCCCCCTCATCAAAGTCTTCCGCCTCTAAAGTACCGGGTACCCGATGCGGACCTTTATAGGCCGTTCCTTTATAAGCTTTCAGATATTTTTCCGAATCATAGTCCATATCGTAATCGTACTCATACGGCCCGTCAGGAAGCGGGGGATCTACCTCCGGCACTTCAGGGGGAACTTCAGGAGGTATTTCTCCCGGTGTATCTTTATCGCTGCAAGCTGTAAAAGCGAGTGCAGCAATAAAGAAACCTAACTTCAGCAGATGAACAAATAGCCGCATACGATTTTATTTTGTTTGTTCTACAACTTTTATAGTTCCATCCGGATTATAGTATAGCTTGTCTACGCAAATAGAACGAAGATTTCCCCTGCCTGAAATAGAACAGTTATGATAGAAAGCATACCATTCACCGTTATATTCAGCTATAGATCCATGACTTGTATCGCAACCTGTCGGTTCCAAATAAACACCCTGATACTTCCACGGTCCCATCGGAGAATCACTGATAGCATAATTCAGACGATTGGCACCTTTCCCATTCTCCGAATGATTATCAGCATACGACATATAGTAAACGCCATCTTTCTTATGTACCCAGGCAGCTTCATGGAAATCTTTCAGTCCTTCCATTGTCTGCAAAGGTTCTGCTATCTCCATCATATTATCTTTCAATTTAGCCGCAACACAACGCCCACCGCCACCATAATAGAAGTAAGCTTGCCCATCATCATCTACAAAAACACAAGGATCAATCATAGCAAAAGCATCACCCAGTCCTTCAATGTAACCTTGTACTTCAAAATCCTTAGCAGGATATTTACTGGTAGCAATGCCCACTTTCCAGGTATTATTCCAGTCATCGCCACTTGGATGCGGGAAGTAGAAGTAGTAAGTACCATTCTTATATGCACAATCAGGAGCCCACATGAATCCACCATCTTTACGTCCCCATGGCACTTGCGAAGAATTCAGTATTTCGCCATGATCCGTCCAGTTTACCATATCATCCGTAGAGAACACGTGATAGCGGTCCATCAAATCACACCCACGCGGCGGATCGATGTCATGAGAGGCATACACATATAAGCGACCGTCTTCCCATACATGAGCCGAAGGATCGGCAGTATACATGTGAGTAATAAAAGGATTCGGCCCTAAAGAGACCGTTTTAGCTTGTTTTTGGCGGTTGCAACCCATCAAAGTCAACGATAAGACAGCCAAAGTGATTAAGAAATTTTTCATACGCAATTTATTGTTTTATATTTAACATGAACAAAAATAAGGTCACATGATTAATAGCCCTCTTAATTTCAGCTTAATGCTTCACTTATTTTTCATATCCCACCGAGGCACTTCAAGATTTAGCGGTTTCTCCCTACTTTCATGGCATACTTTAAAACTATGCTCCGCTTGGGTGCTTCCGGACGGGCAGTAAAGCTATCGGACAGTTTCTGTCCTGTAGGATATGTCTTTCTCTATTCACTGACATCCGGTCACATGTCAATACAGACACTATTTTCGTCAGGATACATCACACCTTTCCCCGGTTGATGAAACCGCCCCTGATATCCTGCCATAACAAGTCCCTTGTACAATGGATATTTAGTAATTAAAAAAAAGACATTTCCTCATGGTTGCAAAAATTTAAGTAGATATTAAAAATTGGGAGCTTACTGTCCGTTCCAAAGTTTCTTGATAGTTTCCTCCTGAGAATAGCCGAAAGGACAAGCGGCACTATTCATATTAGCCCGATAGTTACCCTCTGTTTGATTGGGACAGGTTATCATACGACAACCGGGCATTTCCAGATGTCCATTCTGATCTGTACGGTGTATCCAATGATAAGCATAGACCAGCCATTCATTCCGGTAATCTTCCGGTTGCAGGGATAACCAGGAAATTTCATCCCATCCCCATACAAAATGCGAAGTCAGGTCTGCGACATTGGGGGCTTTCCCCCGACCGTAATTGTCAAACTCTACCAGATACGGCAAATGCTCACATTTCCAACCGCTGGGTGACACACATCCCTCACTTTTTTTATAAAGAGCATCCAAATGATTTACAGCCAGTTCTGCTCTATAGGGTTGGTCAGGAATCTCTTTTATACGGAGTGGAAAAGAGTTAAAGTCAAGCAGACTTACCCCATTTCTTACCATGCCTCCATAAGGAGTATGAGCATCCAGCAATACCCAGTGACGACGTGCATGAGTACTTGCATATTCACGTATCTTTCCAATGACACGAGCCCAGGAATCCCGCTCCGGGTCGTTCATGCCGATTAGTTCAATCTGTCCGAGATGGAAGGCTTCACATCCGACCCCCATATAAGCACATGCCAGATAATAAAACCAAAGTTGAGTTTCCAACCTGCTGATATCAGGCACACTGCTGCCTTTATGCCAATGATCGATCAAACGTCCCTCTTTATTCAACATATTTGCATAAGAGAAATTACGCGCCTCAACCGGCAATCCATATCCGGTGAATACCCAATCCGGAATCTTAACCTGATTCACCTCCTCCGTAACAATCTCGAACAGACATCCTTGAAGGACTATATCCGGATCGTACGTATGCAACTCATTGGCAAGAGTTTTCGCCTTATCCCAGAATTCAGGTTCATTCAGCAGACTCTCGCCTCCCCAGCGATATATGGAGCGACCGATAAACTTTGCTCCAATATTCTTGACCATGCGCATATCGTCTGCATGATAAGAATATACTCTCCGACCTTCCGGTTTATCAGGCATTAGCAGATAAACCATTGTAATGGAACGATCCAGATAATTCTCCAATACCTGCCGGGAAATTCCTTTTTCATCAAAATGATATTCCTTTCCCTGCCCTTGCGAAAAGCAAGGAAAGGAAAAGGACAATATAACAAGAAGATAAACAATGTTTTTCATAATTACCTGTTTATTCAGTGTTACCAAGCACCCCGTTCCTGATAGAAAGGAACCGATTCTGATGTATACTCAATCTCTTTAGTCTGATAAGGCAGTACACGCATCTCCGTAACCGGTTTGACATCGTAATTCTGATTATCAGTCAGTGTTGCAGCAAATACCGCTATACCTGCATCTTCTGGCAGTACCAACATACGGGCATTTACGGGAATATCCAGACAAAGCTTATACAAATAAGCAAAACTGTACGAATCATTTCCTTTACGTTCGCTATGCTTATGGTTGGCAATGTATCCAATAGAAGCATCTTTGATATAACCTTCACTTTCACCTTTCCAACCCCACTGTCCATAGAAGCCCGAATAATAGGGCACATTGAACTGATAGGGTTTACCATCTACCAGGAAAGTGGCCTGGCGATCATCCTTCACGGAAGTAACCAAAAGGAAGAGTTTATTTGCACCGTGATGTTCGGGCAGGAAAATAGTGTCCCCATTTGCCCGGATATAATTGAAGACAGCAGGATCATTCTGCATCTTGAACTCCACCCCGTCCGAAAGAATCTTTTCGGGCATAAGCTCAGCTGCCATAGAATTTCCCTGGCGGTCAAAATTGCCCGCACGATTAAACTCATCGGATGTCAAAGCTACCGCATTATATGCCAAATCCAGCGGTTGGTTATTGGGAATGGAAAGTAAAGGCTTTTGTTTGAATGTAATCTTAAATGTACGTGGTTGAAAAGCTGTACCGCTGACCATAAGTTTATTGCCGGAAAAAGTAGCTTCCCCTATTTCTTCCTCGATGCCATTCATCTCTTTGGCACTTTCGATGTCAGATGCAAATTCCACATATCCCTGCTCGTAAGGAGTACCATAGATTTCATTGATACGTACAATATATCCTTTGCCATCTTCCGCTTTCTTTATAGCTTTCAAGGCTATCTGAGGACGATCTGTTGTAGCAAATGAATAAGAACGCCCCAGCTTGCCGGCATGCTTGGTAGCAGTAAACGCCAGCAAAGGCTGATTAAAGTTTTCGGCCTTCCAAGCAATATCCGCCTGAACAGCATCCGACTGATGCCCTACGATAGCATAACGGAAAGCATGATGCCCGTGGTCCTGATGATCCTGATAGGTATAGTGCTTGCCGGGTTGAGGCGTATGAAGCAGTGTCAGACGAATGGTATTATTATCAGGCTTGTCCCATCCATATTTAGAATCATTCAGAATGGAGATACCATAAGAAGAATCATTGGCAGTCAGGTCAGCCCATTGGTGTCCCAGCACTTCAAAAGAGTTCTCCACATTGTTACCTCGCTTTATATATCCCAAACCCAGATCATAGGCAGCTTTTTCATTGGAAACTGTTGTCGGAAACTCGGCTTTCAACAGGACTTTCTTTCCTTGCCAATCAATTTCATTACTAATTTCTATCCGGTCATCCTCCGCTCCGTCTGTCAAAGCAATATATTGTACGAATTCAGAATCTCCGGCTGTGCGTTCCACACGCAAAGAGGCCCTTAACGGTCCGTTCTCTGCCACAGAGATATTCACATTATCCGTAATGGAAGTGCTCGGTCCGTCCAAGACTTTCTTATAAATCTCCCAAGCCGGATAATCGGTAGAAAGATTTTCAGTAAACATCATCAGCCGGAACGGTTTACCGGCTTGTACCAGTTCACGGTTATTCTTCTTATCAAAAATGGAAGCTATGTCTCCATGTGCATCTAAGGTTATTCTATAAATAGCATTTTCAATAGTTTGACTCTTTACCCGTAGATTTTTAGAAGATGTCGCAGCAGCCGGTTGAATACTGTATACCGAAAAACTAAGCGGATCTACCTGAGCCACAAAAAGAATCTCGGCCATTCCATTTCCCCAAGAAACTACCTGTGCAGGCATATCCTCGCCTTTCTGAGAAATTACTTTAATTCCTGACGGACGTTTCTCCATCTTAACGGTAGCCTTCACCACATCTCTGCGACTGGAAGCCACAGGATTGTAAACCACCACAGGCATCCCCTTTACGTTCGTATTCAAAGCCCGACTCACAGCTCCTACTGCCGTAGTGATAGTCTCCGCAAAACGTGTCTGAGCTATCAACTCATCATTCCAAGAGAATGTGTACGATTGCGGAATACTGGTTCCTGTCAGATCATCATGGAACTGATGCCACAGGAAGCGTTGCCAGTTTTCGCGTAAAGCATCGGAAGGATACTCTAATCCTCCTAATATTTCAGCCACCGAGGATGCTCTCTCGGCAGCATCTGCCAGATGTTCATTCCGGCGATTGAAATGTTTCATTGCTGCCTGCGAAGTATAACAACCTACCCCATGCACATCCATCAGCAGTTCACCATCATAAACTGGAAGTTCAGGATGTTTTTCAAAAGGATAGTAATCTTCATATATCTGTCCGGCTTTAGCACTGATAATTTCTAACGGACCATTTGCCTTCAAACTTTTTTCTAATGAATAAACGGAAGGAAGCGTGGGCGATCCGCCGCGATCTCCTACTCCGTAGTAGCTATAAGCTGTATTATTAGGACCAGACTTGGCTCTTTCCAGAATACGGCGGTTAGTAGTAATGTCATCGTAGTAGTACGATGTACCGTATCCTCCTGCATCCAGTACAGCCATAATCCCAGCACCATCCAGACCTCTCCAAAGGCCTATCTTAAACGGCATTTTTTCTTTTTCACCAAAATACGGATTTTTCCGCCATTGAAGTTTCTGGGTAGAGAAACCTATCAGTCCACAATGCGCAGCAATGGTAGGTAATGTGTAGCCGAAACCGAAACAGTCCGGCAGATAAATATCATTTGATTTTACACCGAACTCTTTTTTATAGAATTCCTGACCTAACAGTACATTCCTGAAAAAAGATTCGGAAGAAGGTATATTAGGGTCTGTCGCTTCCCATGCACTTCCCACTACATTCCAGCGTCCTGCTTTGATGTACTTCTTTACAAGTTCATACTCATGCGGATAATACTCTTTCATCCACGCATATTTCTGAGCACTCTCAAAGTTAAATATATAATTCGGGAAACGCTCAAAGAGCCAAAAGTTCTGTACCATTGTACGATGCAGATAATCATCTATAGATTCACGTACATCCCAGTTCCACTGCGTATCGAAATGGGCGGTTGCAACCAGATACGCTTTATACTCTTTTTCCTGGCTGTGCATCATTTGAATCGCACAGAACAGAAACAGCATGTTACATACTAACCTTTTTATCATCACACTCTTTTCGTTTTTCATTCAAGCTTCATGTTCTTTCTATTTACTTTATTTCATTTCCTTAACCGCTCCGCCTGTATTGCAAATAATTATTCACACAAACGGAGCATAAGTAGCCCTGACTGGAATCATCATCCAAATGACTTATAAAATCAGTAAATATCTTCTTATTACAATCTTGCTCTTTATGGTATTAATAACCAACTATCGTGCCGGCCAAGTATTCTTCAATGGTACTTCACCGCGAAGCATCTTGCGTGCCTGTCCGGTAAGCCAGAGATAATGATCAGTAGGCAGATCATCTTCGATACCCTGAAATACAATGTTCAATTCACTTTCCTTCTTGCACCAGCCTCCGCCAAGCGTGCTTTCATCCACCGAAGCAGCACCACGACCATAACTACCAGTTTTCTTATTATACCACACATAGTAATCCTTTTCAGGCACATTACTCGGAACATTCTTCTTGTTCAAGCATTTGAAAATAGCAGTACCTTCGTCTATTTCATCGAACATCGCAATATAAATCATCTCTGCCCCTAACTTGATACCGCCATAAAGCTGTTCCCAAAAGAACTTTCCACCCAAGCGATCTACCACACCGTTGTTCGGATGCATATTCAAGTCGGCTCCACCTGGGAAACAGTGAGGAGCATAATGCACACCGTTCTCTTTACACCACTTAATGTCCGCATCAATTATCGGTTTACGTTTACCGTTATAGTCAGCTATCGTACCATATCGACCTACAAACCAAGGAAAAATGACGTTGGCACTCTTCACCACCTCTTGATATTTGGCACGTGGCCATTTAGTGGAGTTATGCGTACGCCAATCATCATTCACACCCAGCATTATACTCCAGCCTTGATCCTTCAACGCAGTTATCAAACTGATTATGTCATCTGCATTGAAAGGTTTCTCATCAAAGCCCACCCCCCAAAGAGCAAGAAGCGGCTTACTATCCTCATATAGATAGAATTTCTGTTGGCTACGATCTTTCAGCTGATACAAATCCATAATTGCCTGTGCATCCGCCAGCACTGCACTCTCATCGCGGGCACCTTCCATAAAACCGCCTAAATCATACATTATACTGATGGCACGTTGGTATTGGTTACTTCCCTTCATTGCGTGTTTCAACACCATATCAAAGTGATCTTTTCCATCGGGATTATTGATAACCTCACCCACGAAACGCTGCATGAAAGCACCATCGATGCCATATTCCTTCATCCACTTGAAGTGGAGCAATACACTCGATTCGTCATAAGCACTATATACTTGCGCTGCCTCACCGCTGGGCAGAATAAATTTAGAGGAACGATTAGCAGGACCGTCCACACCTGGCGTATATTTCTTTGTATATTCAGACATATCGGGCCACATATCAATGGAATTCTGTAAGACACCTGGTTTAAACACATCATTTTCCCGATAATGATACCAAGCAGTGTTATCCGCATTGCTATGACTGCATCCATCACCTGGTGCTCCAAACCATCCTTGATAACCAGTCATCACCAATCCACGATAGGTATCAAACGGCTGGCCTTCCTCATGAAGGGTAAACGCTGGCTTATTATACTCTTCCTCGGTTGGAACAGTAGGTTTCTCAGGATCTTCCGGTTGAATAGCAGGCGGAATTTCCACTTTGTCATCGCCACACGAAGTTACAAAGCAACTTGACAATAAGCCACAGCACATAATAAGGTATAATCTATTTAGCTTCATTTTATTTTCTCGTTTTTATATTAAAAGTCGGAAAAAGGCTTCGGAAACCTTCTTCCGACCTGTTATCCAAATTCAATCCTGTTTACAATTAAAAATAACCACTATAATTTATTGAGGAACTTCAATCTTCACTATATCCGAGTAATTATACATTTGGAAGGTATCATCCACACGGGCACCCATACGCACAAAGAAAGTGTAACCCGGTTTAGCCCATACAGCGAACTTATAGGTATCCTTGCTATGAGTCAGTCCGTCACTGCCTTCCACGCCATCAGAAATGTTACTCCACGATTTACGCACGTTGATCACCGTCTTCTTCACTTTGTTCACTTCCAAATTGTAGTAAGCATCCAAATGATTGGCATTACCACAGAACTGAATGGAACTAATAAAGCAACGCACATCCATTATTTGTGGCATCACATCGCCGCGATCAGCATTGTAGCTTGGAATGGCCGGAGCAGCCAATCTTCCTTCTACACGGAGAGTATCACCATCCAATATGGCAGAAAAGTCCGTAATTTTCAAGTAAGGAGTAACCTCAAAGTTCCGTGTCACCTTACCTCCCACGGGAACATTACGAAGCGTATCTACTGGCCACCAGGGACCTTCCGCAGTTACATCATACGTACCGGCAAATAGTTTAGTATTGTTATACGTACCATCCTGCTTCACTGGAATATCCTGTGGAGAAGGATTAAGACTATAGCTCTTCTCCCAAATACGCACACGGGCTTCTGCCTGATCGGCAAGAATGTTCTGTCCTGTAGTAACATCAATAATACTACCCGTCAAACATTCGGACGGAGCATCGAAGTTATCCACTTCCATGCAAGAGGCGACCAAAAGAGTCAACGTACCGCCTAACAACAAATTATATAAAATTTTCTTCATATTCATCACATTTATTAAATTTACCATTAATAACCGTCGTTACGTATCAGCAGGTCATTCTTGCCTATTTCGTCACCCGGAATCTGTTCATAATACCATCTCTTGTGGAAATTTTGCTTGCGATTCTCTACAGGTTCTTCATTCAAGAAAATCCATTTGTCCTCGTCCACCACGTAGTAGGCAGAAAGTGTATGTACCTTCACACCATCTTGGAACATGACGTCGGCCACGCGCCAGCGGCGCAAGTCAAACAAGCGATGGTTCTCGTAACAAAGCTCACGAGCCCGCTCATCACGAATGAACTGGAGGTTCTCATCAATGGGGAAACCATATACCTCCGTACCCAGATCGGCAGGACTGCTTACCATCGTATAAGGGCGAGCACCTGCACGGTCACGCAGTTCGTTCACAATAGCAATAGCCTCTTGCTTCAACGCTTCGTCACCAAGTTCCAACCCCAGCTCATATGCAGCTTCCGCCCAGTTACAGAGTATCTCACCATAACGGAAAATCTTCCACGGTTGTTGGCAGGAGAAGAATACACGAGTAGCATTAATACCTTGATAATCCACATACTTGCGAATGAAAGCCCCCATATAACCACGACCTTCATCACCACCACTCACCGTCATACCATGCACACCGGAAATCTTAATCATCTTACCGTTAACTTCCTGTGATTCGCCACGATTTGAAGCAGCATCGGTACGAATGCGGATGCCTGCATTATACTCATTATCCGTACCATTTTCAGCACTAGTTACCATCGAGGCAGTCAGTCCTGCAAATGTCTTGTAGACACCAGCCTGAATATCAATCATTGTACCCGAATTCGGATCCTTCATACCGGAGAAAAAGAACGTTGCCTGACAGCGTGCTTCCATTTCGCCATTATTCCAAAAATCAGTGATATCATTAAAACGAATCGGTTGGTCATTCTCGTCAATTGTTGTCGGAACTTGATACATAGAAATCATCTCCCACGTAGGCTGCAAAGCACACCCCAAGTCAGCGGATAAGCCATCGCCCAACGGTAATATCGCTGTATCCCACATGTGAAACAAGCTGGTCCCAGCAGGCAATTCAGTGTTAGAACCATATTCCTTTACAAAGATATCTTCATCTTCTTTATTAATCTTTCCGAATACGTCAAGAAAGTTCTGTACCTTATCAGATCCCGTATGCAACTTGAAACCTGCTTCTTTCAAAAGCTTGCAGGCGTCATAAGATGCCTGAAAAAATTCGGTAGCTTTGTCGGCAGACATCCCCATCAATCCAGCTTGTACTGCCGGACCGGTGGTACTGATGTAACCACCATACTTGGCAATAGTACCTGCATAAAGCATGGCACGTGACATCAAAGCAGCTGCTCCATAACGGTTCATACGCTCCACCTTGCTTCTATCTGAAGCACCATACTTCATAGCAAATTCCAAGTCTTCCTGAATGAATTTCCAACAATCATACTCCGTATCACGCGGCTGTTTCAATTCTTCAACAGGTGCCAAAGGGTCAAGCACGGTACGTACGATGGGGACACCACCGTAACGCTTCACCATACCAAAGTAGTAGAAAGCACGCAGAGCACGAGCTTCTGCTAAGTGCTCGTTTAGTTCAGTACTACCCTCTTCATAATATTGCGGTAGCTTCTCAATCAATGTATTAATATCGCGGATACGGTCATAAGGCCAATATCCCCAACCATCACCATATTCTGAACAGCGTCCGGTAGCCTCCAAACAGGCAGAGGCTGGACTACTTTTCTGCGCTTGCCATTGGTTACCTACGTGCCAACCATTATTGTTCACTGTGGCATACCCCTTTTGGTCACCATTCTGACCATAGTTAAAGTCTTCAACCGGCAGATCCTGATAAACCAATGCCAAATATTTCTGGATACCATTATCCGAACTCATCAACACATTGTCATAGAGCAAACCTTTGGGTTCCAAGTCCATATCGGCACACGAAGTGACTGTCAAACCCAATGCGGCTGCTACAAATACATATTTAAACATCTTCATTTTCAATTCTCCTTTCATATTAGAATTTAAGCGTTGCGCCAATATTGAATGTGCGGTTCACCGGATAATTATAGAACAAAATATCCTGGTCACGATTGTTGTTAGCTCCACCTTGACGCCCCGGACGTTCAGGATCAATATTATCCAGACTGGTGAAAGTCAACAAGTTGTAAGCATTAACATATACACGCAGGCTTTTGACACCTGCTTTGACAAGCCAAGTCTTTGGCAACGTATAACCCAATTCCAGTGTCTTCAGACGGATATACGATGTATTCTTGATACCAGTAGAACCTGTGCTGAAACTGTGACCAGTAGCTGGATAGAGTCCCGATACCCATTGTGTGTTAGGGTTCCAAGGGTCGTCCGTAGCATTAACTGTATGCCAACGGTCAGTATAGATGTCCAACACAGCACCACCATTGAAGGGACCTACCTCGGTGAACACTTCATCATACGAATTATATACACCTGCCGCACCTTGCCAGTTCATGGAGAGATCAATGCCCTTCCACTCGGCTCCTATCGTTATACCATAGTTGAAAACAGGCAGATTATAGGTAGCCATCGGATGCCTATCACTATCGTTTACAACACCGTCGCCGTTCCAGTCTTCGTACCAGTAATCACCCGGCAGAGTTGACTGACCAAAATTGGCCCCCGTAGTATTGTGGTAACGAATCTGATCATAGTTAGTAAAACGACCACCTTCCTTATACGTAAACCAGATGTCCTTGTTACGTCCTGATACATCATTACGATACCAATTTTCCATAGAGTTACCAGCCTGACCGTCCAAGTGGTAATCCCAACGGTTCTTGGTAGCAGATATCTGCCCATTCACCCAATAGGACACACCGGCTATGTGATTGCGGTGTCCCAAGCTGATTTCCCAACCGTAAGTTTGATCACTTTCAAGATTTTCCTTAGGTAATGAAGCACCTACAGTACCGGGAATAACGGCTGAAGAAGTAGCCAGCAAACCTTTACGTTTACGCTTGTATACTTCCAATGTACCACTCAATTTTCCGTTCCACAAGTCAAAGTCAATACCAGCATTGTATGTGTCGGATGTGTACCACGTCAAATTAGGATTAGGAATAGCTGTGGCCGATACACCGGTGATAAATGTACCATTATAGATGTAGCCAATCTTACCATCCGTATCCAACTGATAGGCAATAGCCGTTTGCGGATAAGTACTGGCACCACCATCATCTCCCATTCGACCGTAAGAGGCGCGAATTTTCAAATTAGTCATAAAGGGTACCAGATTCTTTATAAATGTCTCTTCGCTGGCACGCCAGCCTACAGAAACAGCGGGGAAAAGCCCCCAACGAGAATCTTTCGGGAAACTGGAAGATCCGTCATAACGCAACGAAAAGTCTACCATATATCGCCCCTTGTAATCATAGTTCATACGACCTATGAAAGCGCGACGCGTTTTGTCACCTGCACCATCCATCTTACCAATCTGGCCTTCATTTTCACCATAGAGCAGGTATTCACCATCCAGCAACATAGAGCGCTGAGCGTAAAAATTCTCCCACTGATTATATTGCTCTTCAAACAAGGCGAGAACATTGATACTATGATCACCGAACTTTCTGTCATAGTTCAAGGAAAGTTGCATCACAGTGCCATAAGAGGGATCGGTTTGGCGCTTCAGATAAGCATCAGCATGACGGTCGTAAGTAGTCATTGTACCATCGGCATTCTTACTATACAGCTTGTACGCACGATTATAATACGTATTGTTCGTGGTATAGTAGTCATAGCTATAAAAAGCCTTTGCCTGTAACCCCTTCACACCTGGGATATCGTAAGTCAGTGCTAACGAACCGTTGAAGTTATTACGCTTCTCGCGACGAAAACCAGAAAGACTGCTATTGATAGCGGCTACCGGATTTTCCGGCTCCAGCATCTCAGAGTCATAAGCGGGAAGACTGTGGTCACCATCAATATAAGCAGCGGAGGTAGGACGATAAGTCCACGCTTTCTTATATACTGACCATATATCAGTAAACGGTTGATTCTTCTCATCCATGTAACCGCTTAATTGTACAGACGCCTTCAAACGGTTGGTGATTTTCGCATCTACATTGCTGCGAAAGTTCCAACGGTCGTAATTCAGTGAATTGAATTTATAAGCACCCTCCTGCTTCAAATAACCAAGATTAAAGAAATACTTCACCTTCTCCGAACCACCGTTCACGCTGACGTTGTACTGCTGCTGTGGCACATTGTCATTGAAGAGTTCCTTTGTCCAGTTAGTACCCTTGCGTCCGTTGCGGCTGTACTCAAAGATACGGTCATAACTGTATGTGGGAGCCTGACGGAGGAAGAAGTTTTGCGTCTGCGTAGTATTGTATGTCTTCTCGTTAATTAGCAACATGTGCGTCACTGCATCTGCCGTCTCGGGTACATAAAGGAACTGTTGCCAGCCGTAGTTGGCAGAGAAAGTGATGTCGAACTTACCATCAGCAGTTTCACCGCGTTTGGTCGTAACCAATATGACACCGTTGGCAGCACGCACACCGTAGATGGCGGCAGAGGCATCCTTCAAGACAGATACAGATTCGATTTCGTTAGCATCCATACGCGAGAAATAATCTTTGTCGCGAGGAATACCATCTACCACAATCAGCGGTTCACCCATACCACGAATATCGATAGCATTGTCAAACTCACCAGGTTGCGAACTACGCTGAGAGATACGCACACCAGGAATTTTACCGGAAAGCATATTCACCACGTTTTCATTCTTGGTTACGGCAATTTCCTTGCTATTAACGGCAGAGACGGCACCAGTCAGTGTGGCCTTCTTCTGCGTACCATAACCTACAACCACCACTTCTTCGAGCATTTCGTTATCATCTTTCAACGTAATGTTCAACTTGTTAGTAGAAGCTACTATCACGGCATCTTTATAACCAATAAAAGAAATGATTAATTTTTCTTTTGGAGCAGCTTCTATTTTAAAGTTACCGTCAATATCGGTAATAGTACCTCGTGTGCGATCTCCGTCTACCCGGACATTGGCTCCGATAACCGCTTCACCCGTACCATCGACTACCGTACCGGTAACAGTGCGGAGTTGTGCCGATACAGGCAACGCAATCAGAAGGCACAGAAATGCAAACATCACCATCCTAAATGATGATGCGGAGTCACTTCTCCTCCTTTTATTATTTTGAATGTACTGTTTCATAAGTTAGATTTTTCTGTTCTACGAAAATCTTAATTGTTCTGGGACTTCAGCAAGAAGAGCAGACATAGTGCTCCCCTTGCTGAGAATTTCTCCCTTACTATTTCTTAGAAGGCATTTTTGCGTTTTCAGCAGCCACGCGGCGGTTAATAAAAAGCATACCTAACTGGTCAGCACCTTTACCACAAAGACTCTTCACGCCATAAGCATATTCAAAGCCGACTGCGAAAGCAATACGAACACCCCAACCTTCATAATCGGCCGGAGTAGTCAGCACACCAGTCTTCTCATTCAACTTCCAACCAAAAGAAGCAACAGTTCTAAAGTCATCACCTGGACGGAAATTATAGAAGTCAGGATTATTCACATAATCAACCGGATTACCTGAGCCCCATGTATCGTAGCCGTAACCTTCACCACCGCTGTAATTACCTGTTTCATCAACGTATTTGCCATCGGTTGCCAATGTTTCGGGAACAACGAGCATAAAACCACGATAGTACCAGAATACACCGCGAGCGCCCCCCAAATACTTCTTGGCAAAATCACCCAGTACCAATTGACCACTACCATCATTGTAGACCAATGAACCCGTAGCATCAGTAGAAACATTGTAGTTGGCATAAGCCATAAAGAAAGCATCACCAGTATGGCGAATAGGAATTTCTGTCTCATAAGCAGCAAGTGTAGCCGGAACATCTAATTCGTTCACACCTGGAGCAAAGAAGCGGCCGTCACGTCCATAGAGTTCGCTCTCAAAATTAGCTTCGACACCACAGAGTGCCTGAAAATCAATATCAGCCAACGGATCGATAACCTTGATATACACCTTAGCACGTGTCACATCATCTGCATCCTTGACCAAAATCAAGATACCTTCTTCACCACCCGTCGTACCCGGACGTTTCACACAATTCCATGTACCATCAGCAGAAAGATTAGCAGAGAGATTGTTGTAATTGTTGCGTACAGATTCATTCTGTTGGTCAGCTGGAGCTAGTGTGTAAGACAAATTGTCAACACCGGGAATGGTAATCATCTCCTGGAACTTTACAGTACCCAAGAAAGCAGGAACATCACCTGTTCCATCAGGCAAGGTAGCCGTCCAAGAACCATCTTCATTCTGGGAAGTCCCGTCGAGTCCTTTCAGTTCAGGAGCTACAGAAAGGTCTTCAGTAATAACCTCTACATCGGCACCTACCGATACATAAAAGTAATTAGAGCTAATCGTAGCACCGGGCATTGATAAATGCACAGCCACAGTATAGGTCTTGCCAGGTGTGGCATCCCATACCTTCATCGTTGCTTGAATAAGATCGCCGTCAGCTTTCAAGTCTTTCACCTTGAAGAAACTGGTGTTAGCACGTGTCTGTACCTCTCGAGCGTCAGCAATAGTAATCTTGGCCTTGCCAAGGGCATCTGCACTGAGAGCAGGTGTTGCGAGGAAACGTAGCGTTACACCGTTCTGGTTGGTAGCCTGATCGATGTAAACAATGGGATCAGTTGACTCCGGACAGTAGACCAATGAATTGATAGCAGTAGCCAACGGCAAAGCATAATCTATACCATCGATAGAAATAATAATCACGCCATCTCCCAGGGTAATGTTAGAAGCTTCACCACCACTGCTAAGCGAACCAAGATCAATCTGTGTTCCATTATTCAACGTGATAATACGTTTTTCAGCATCCCAGTTAGTAACTGTGGCACCTATCGTAATAGCCTTGCTAAGTTGGGACTTAATGTCGTCAATCAGACCTTCGAGAACCGAAACGCGATTCTCCAAATCAGAATTGTCATCATCACTACATGAAACAAAAAATGTTCCACTTGAAAAAAACAGCGCACCACACAAAAGCGCGTTTAGAAATCGTTTGTTCATAATAATTAAATTAAAAGTTGATAAATATATAAATTAGGTCATCTAAAAACCTTTTTTTTACAATCCCAAGGAAACTTATTCGGGAGGAGGATATTTTACGTATACTTGTGCATTTTTCATATCTATCAATTTGGTTATTAAAATCTATAAGGGCAAAATTATATGGGGAACGTTAATATTATCCTTAAAAAGACATTAATCAAAACACTTTTTTCACCGTAAAATAGACTCCTAACCGCATTTTAACAGATACTCCTTAAAAAAGAATATATAAATAGATTAATCGAAGGAAAAAGAAGATGTCAAGTGAAGTTTAAACGATATTCAGGTAATGTTTAAACTACCAATAAGTGACTATTCAATCATTGCGTAGTAGCCAGACAACTACTTATGGATAGATAAAAAAACTACTATACAGGTTTTATATGAAGAACTATAACTCTTTCATTTAAAAGAAATTTGTAAATAAAAAGCAGTCCACCAGCAATCAACAATAAAGGAGTTTTCTCTGAAGAAATAGCCTATGTATCTTTATATTTCGTGAATTAAATATCGCATAAAAACAAGACTTGCAGTTTTATAATCCCAATAGACTATAAAACTGCAAGCTACAGTTAATAAATTCTCATTCAGCTAACTATTCTCCAACACCATTTTCATTAAAAGCAGTGATAGAAAAATAATATTCTGAATCCCTATTGAAATAGCGAGCCTCATATTGATTGTCATAAACCATCATTGAATGGGTAAGTTTTTCTTTTTGGGTTCCCCAACGCAAAATGTATCCTGTTACATCTTTTTGAGAATCCCATACAAAACGGTAGATACGTTTGTCATTCTCATCGCGCGAGGCGTGGAAACCTGTTACAGCAGCAGGCACTCCACCACCACCTTGTCCGAAGACACGCAAATCAAACAAGGAAAAAGAGCCTTCCATATCTTTTGAATTGCAGATTTTCAAATATTGTATTTTTGCAGGTGTAGCCAAAGCATGTAATTTGTGAGGAGCATCTTGTTGATTCTTTTCTTCATCCACCAGACGAGTCCATTTAGTACCATCTACCGATCCTTCAATATAATATTGATATATCACCGGTCCGTGGGGAGCATGAACATCGAAATTATGATCTGCAAAATTAATCTGAATGGCGTTCACATCCATAGGTTTACCAAGATCAATTTGTAACCATTCACCTTTGTTGCCAGTCTGCGCAGCCCACCAAGTCTCGACTTGCTCATCATTAGCCAATTCCGGTTCGTAACCTTCAAGAGAAGAAGATGCAGTTACTTTCTTCTTATACGAAAGTAAGTTCCAACCCATATTAATATCTTCTTTTTCGAAGTCTACTTTCCTGTCGGGAATACAGAAAGGATAATCTGCAAAAGTAGTAAGCGCATACATGCCATATTTATCAGAAACAACTACCGGGAATAATCCCAAACGACGTTCGAACCAGTGACGAACAGAAATAGTCATAGATGCCACATGCCAATAATTTCCATACTTATCTTTGAATGTATGTCCATGCCCAGCACCACCGATGAAACCTCCGGGCTTGAAAGAGAAAGGATTGTCTTCCACATATTCAAACGGCCCCAACGGATTATCACCAACATAGTTACCATCACCATAAATACGGTATTGAGTTCCGGGAGCAGCGTATTGCAAATAATAACGGCCATTATGTTTCAGTACGCACGGACCTTCATTCCAGCCTTGGCGCGGTTCTTCATTATTCTTTCCGGGAACCTCCCAACCATATTTATCACAATTATGCTGTATCAAAGCTTTAGGTTCACCGATAGCGCGGAAGCCATCTTTGGGATCTACTTCTACCCCTACAATCGGATCAACATCCGAACATCCCCAATAAAGATATACTCTTCCATCATCATCCTTAAAGAAGGCCGGGTCATGTTGACGATAAGTCAACTTTGTATCCACTTCCTCCCAAGCATCTTTTTCCGGATGTGCATTCTTATAAATCCGGGTATTCCCACTGGAAGCGGTAAAGTAAAGTGTATCACCATAAACAAGAATTGTAGGAGCATAATCTTCCATAGTCGGAATAGTTGTACAAGGGATATACTTCCACTTTACCAAGTCCTCGGAGCGCCAGTAACCACCGGACTTAGAAGCAAACATATAATAATATCCTTTGAAATATTCCAGCACTGGATCGGCAGCTTCACGCCGTGACTCTTCATTCGGTTGGAAACGATAGTTCAAATCAATAGGATTTGTCACAATCCGATCATTCATAACTGTAGTTCGTTGTTCCGAAGCACAACTGACCAACAAGCCTGACATCAAGGCTACACTTACTAATTTTGCAATGTTTTTCATGGTAGTTTTATATTAAGTTTCTTTCCTTTATACTCCACATTCACAGTATACGATTCATTATCCAGTCCCAATCCTTTCAGATTATCTACAACAACAATACGGAAGTTACGATTTTGCAACATGCCGTCATAACTACCTTGACGAGAATGGATAGTTAACTGCCTGTCCTTGTCACTCCACGTCATACGGGCAGTGGTGTATTTACCTTTTTCGTAATTATAGTTATCATTCTCATCTTCATACAAGGTAAACTCTCCATCGGCACCCGGATAGATGCGAACCTGCAAATCATCCCATAACTTCTCGGTTGCAAACTGAACGGAAGGTCCGACAGGAACAATGGAGCCAGCTTTCACATATAATGGGATGATATCAATGGGAGCTTCACGGCTAATCTCCTGCCCCCCCTTTTGCATTTCACCTGTCCAAAAATCAATCCATTGAGTACCCTCGGGTAGATATAGGGAACGTCTCCTTACTCCACTTGTTACCGGAGCTACCAGTATGGACTTTCCAAACATATACTCATCGCCTATATCTATAACCTTTTTATCTTTCGGAAAATCAGAGAACAAAGCACGCATCAGGCTTTCGCCATTAGAAGTAACCTCCCATGAGGTAGAATAAACATAAGGTAATAATCGATAGCGAAGATTAATCATTTTCTCTTGCGCATCAAAAGCCCAGTAGCCACGTTCACCGAACATAAATATTTCACGGGGAGTGTTCGTGCCATGCGAACGCATCATTCCCGTAAAAGCAGCAAACTGCATCCAACGCACATACAGTTCATGAAATGCCGGATCTTTCACACCTTCCGGAAACTTTCTGCCAGAGAAGAAACCACCAATATCGGAATTCCAATAGGGAATACCAGTCAATGAGATATTCAAGGCTGCCGGGATCTGGTTACGTAGTACATCCCAGTCGGAAACGACATCACCTGACCATGCCTGGGCAGCATAACGTTGTTGACCTGCAAAAGCAGAACGGGTCAGAATAAACACGCGTTTATCGGAAGCCTCCTGTCTTTGGTGATCATAAACGCCGCCCACGCTTACAAGCGGGAAAGCATTACGCACTTTACGGAAAGAACCCAGATAAGTTTGAAAATCCAAGTCCCCTTCTTTTGCCGGACTATGTTCCGGTTCGGTCGCATCCAACCACCAGCCATCCATTCCGATGCTAAACATATTTTTATTCATATATTTCCAATAGATATCTCTCGCTACGGGATCATAAGTATCATAGACTTTCACACCATTATCCTGCGGGAAAGTTTCATGTACCATCAACTTGTTCAGGGCTTTCAAATCAGCATAGATTCCGGTAGCAGGTCCAAAAGAAGGCCACACAGAAATAATGGCATGAGCATTCAGATGGTGCACCTCTTCCATCATCTTCTTTGGATCGGGAAATTTCGGGTTACGAAATTCCACCGCATTCCAATCCTTATGGTCTTCTCCCCAATAACGCCAATCCTGAATAATACCATCCAAAGGCACCTTCAAGTCACGATACTTCGCAACAACGCTAACCAGTTCGTCCTGACTGACATATCGCTCTCTTGATTGCCAAAAACCGAATGTCCAAAGCGGAAACATAGGAGCCTGTCCAGTCAGTTCACGCAATCCTGCCACTACCTTATCTGCTCCACCGCCATAAACAAAGTAATAATCACATAAATCACCGACCTCCGAATCAAAAGTCATCCCCTGTGCATTGTCCGTAAAAGTGGTAGGAGAATAGTTATCCCAAAACAACGCATAGCCTTTGATGGAATGGACCAAAGGAATACATATTTCCGTATTCGCCTGTTGCAAGAAAAGGGTTTGATTACGCTGATTCATCTTTCCCTGTTGATGCTGCCCCAAACCATAAATAGCCTCATCGTTGTCCAACAAAAAGGTTTGGCGAATCTGATATGTAGAATTACCAGCATCATTGAAAGAAATAAAACCAGTGGAGGAAGGTTTTTCTGCCAACAACACTTTCCCGTCTTTAGTCACAAAGCAAACCTGGTTCTGAACGATATCCAGAGAAACGGTCAGTTCGGAAGTAGTAAGTATCACCTGATTATCTACTTCCTGTATCTTATATTTCACCTTTTCAGGTTGCATTGTAACAGACAACGACTGTTTTTCCGGCATTTGCCCTAAAGGATACTTCTTCACACGAATAATGGAGGACGAGAAGCATTCCAGTTCCACACAAGCTACTTTTGTCTCTACTTTTACTCCATGTGGAGTACGCAATACAGATTGTCCCATTATGGGGACAATCTGTATACACAGGCATATAAATGCTAACAGTTTCTTCATTATATCAAGTTTATATAGACAACACTTTATATTTAGTGGTGAACAGCACATCTCCGTCATTATTCTTATCCACACTGAAAGGTATCAGTTTCTCTTCTCCCGGAGCCAGTTCATAATGCACATTCTCTCCTGTCTTCTTACCTCCAACGTACATTTCTATCTTACCTGTATCCATCAGAGTACCATTGTTCTTAACAGATACCCAGATTGTCTTCTGATTTTTCAGCAAGTTCTCTTCAACTTTGAACAATGACAAACCGAAATCTGCGGCAAATTCATGAGTATATTCAAGCATACCGGACAATCCTTTCTTTGCATCCGCATAACCTACACTATCTTTTATACGGTCTTTTGCCACATACTGAGGGCTAACTCCACCGACCAATATCTTAAACTCTCCTTTCTCTACTACTCTGTCCATACGATCATTGAGTAATGAGAGTTCATAAGGTGTCAGTTCAAAAGAAACTGTCTTTGACTCACCCGGTTGCAGATGAACACGAGTGAAATCTTTCAGCTCTGTAATACGCGTTTTCACGCTGGCATACATATCAGTTATATACAACTGAACAACTTCGTCTCCGGCACGTTGCCCCACATTCTTCACAGTTGCCTGTACTGCAACATTACCATTATCCTTTTCCTGTATCTTCAAACCGGAATATTCAAAAGAAGTGTAGCTTAAACCATATCCAAAATAATAAAGAGGATAAAATTCCATGTCTGAATACTCATAACGACGGCCGGAAGTTTTAAAGTTATAATACAGAGGAAGCTGACCTACATGACGCGGGAACGTCATCGGCAAACGACCGGCAGGATTATAATCACCGAACAGCACATCAGCCGTAGCCGGACCACCTTCTTGTCCCGGCAGCCAGTTAACAAGAATAGCTTTACACAGTTCTGACGCCTTAGACAAGTTGTAAGGACGACCTGCCTGAAGGATTAAGATTACAGGTTTGCCGGTTGCACAAACAGCTTCCAATAACTCCTGTTGTTTACCCGGTAAAATAAGAGTGGCATAATCATGGTTTTCTCCGGAAGTCTTGTAAACATCTGTCGTTGATTCACTGGTAGAGCAATCTCCCAAAACCAACACTACTACATCCGACTGAGAAGCTGCTTTCACTGCCTTGGGAATATCCGTTCCATTCGGACTTGTAAAATCACAACCTTGCTCATAAACTACCTTTGTCTGCTTACCTACCGCTTGTTTGATACCTGTCAATACAGATTTCAACTGACCGGGTAAAAGTTTGGGAGTATAGTCACCCGGCTGGAGATCATCCGCTCCGGGACCTACTACAACAATCGTACGCATATCTTTAGTCAAAGGCAATATGTTATCTTTATTTTCCAGCATTACAATAGATTCGCGTGCTGCCTGACGTGCCATTTCTTTATGGCTGTCTGAGTTCCATCCCGGATATATCTTGTTCCAGTCCAAAGGTTTATTCGGTGTCTTCTCAAACAGTTCGTTACGGAACATCATACGCAGCATGGTGCGGCAAACCGCATCCAAGTTTTCCATATTGATACGTCCATCTTTTGCAGCTTGTATCACCTCTTTGTCATTGTAAGTATCACCACAATTGGTAGCGATGCCTGCCGCCAGAGCCTGATTAGCGGCTTCTATCTTATCTTTTGCTGTATAATGTTTACGGGCTGTCAGATTACCGATAGCGCCGCAATCACTCACAATAAAGCCGCCAAACCCCCATTCCTCACGCAGAATGTTATACAATAACTCTCTACTTTTAGCAACCGGTACACCCAGATAATCAGAATAAGCCATCATTAAAGATTGGCAGGCATAATTGCGGATCACATGACGGAACGGGACCAGATGTACCTCACGCATTTCACGTTCGGACAAACCTATATCATGAGAGTCACGTCCACCCAACGGTGCGCCATGCCCCCCAAAATGCTTCGGAGTTGTAAACAGGCCTTTAGATTGATATCCTTTAATCCAAGCTCCCCCAATTTGTGATACCAGTATCGGGTCTTCACCAAATGTCTCCTCACAACGTCCCCAACGTGCATCCTGTGCTACATCGAGTACCGGAGACCATGCCTGCATAGTACCTGCCGCAAGCGTTTCATCACCGACAGCCATAGCCACGTCTTCTGTCAGTTTCTTATTCCAGGTAGCTCCCATTGCCAATGCTTGCGGAAAAACAGTAGCACCACTACCATATGAGAAGCCATGCACCGCTTCTACTTTTGTAATGGGCGGTACATATAAATGAGGAATTCCCGGAATCCCCCATCCCTCGCGTATTAATTCCATTTTGTCTTCCGGAGTCATTACATTCAGCAGACTTTCCACACGTTCTTCCACCGGAAGTGTCGGATCCATATAGCGAAGAGATGTTTTCTCTCCTTTTCGATCTTTCAGCACTTTATCTGCCAAAAGTACCGCTACCTCTTTTACTGAAAAAGGTTTCAAACGGCTATCGCCTTTAAATACCAATCGGACGTGAGCACCGTATTTAGGTGAGAACGTCACCTGTATTTCTTTTGCACTACCCTTCACCTGATAATCTACCGGAACTCCCAGATTCATCGGATCATAAGTGACAAATACATTCATCAGTTGCTTCAGCTCTTCTCTTGATACACCTTGCATCTGAAGATTAAGTTCACACACATCACCGGGAGTCTGTATGGTAAACATCAGCCATTGATCCGTCTTCAGGTCTTGCCCATTCACTTCCCACATCGTTTTCGGATTTTTGTCAAAAGCCAGCGAGGCTTTCTCCAGCTTGGTTGATGCTGACACTGATAAGATATCACTTGGCTGTTGAGCCATTATAAAAGAACAGGACAACATGCCCGCAAAAAGAAACAAGTGCTTTGTTAAATTCATACTATCAGATATTAATTTTATTCTGTTTGATATTGCAAAGTAAACAGTAACCTATTAATAAAACAGTGAAACTATAATTAATGAAACATTAAAATCCGCTTAATGAGGCTCTTTTAAGTGAAAAGAGAAGTTCTCCCCGAAGAATTACATAATTTAGTAATTGCTTTTCACCAAAAAATATTACTTTTGTCCAAGCTAATACTTCATTAAGGAACTACAAAATGAAAAAGACACTATCTATATTCTTCCTTTTATCTATATGCTTGAACTCTATTGCCCAGCTTCCTGAATATGGCCTGCATATTCAGTCCTACCCACTTCAGAAATCCGAGTTCACCAGTATAGCATTAGAAGATGGAAAGCCCATAGATACCAAGGGAGAAAAAGTCACCCTGAACTTTAGCCTTTGGATCAGGCCGGATAATGTATTCGGAACCGTGTTCCGAATTATTACAAATAACAATAAAAACATAGATTTAATGTACAGCGTGGGTGAGCATGACAGGCGTTTTCCAATTCTGGTCACCGGAGATGCCGTACATCCCATCCAAAAAGAAGCAAGACGTGAAACCTGGATTTCAGCCAGCCTGACTCTTAATCCCAAAGACGGAAATATAACAGTACTTTACGACAGTACACAAATTAATGTCAACTATCCGGCATTAACAGGAGCACAAGGAATACGTATTGCTTTTGGTTATTGCCCTTTCGATGACTTCGTATTAGGCGATGTAGCTTCCGTTAACCTGAAAGATATCAGTCTGAAACGCGGGAATCAGGAAATCCGTCTATGGAAAATGGCACGTCACAATGGAGACATCTGTTATGATGAAATATCCCACAAGCCCGCTTCCGGCAAGAATACACAATGGATTATCGACCAATACATTACCTGGAAAAAAATCCATTCACAACATTTTGACTTCTCTCCTTCCATTGCATTCGACCCTACTGTCGCCACGTTCTATATAGCCAACGATGAAAAGAAGCTATATGTTTTTCATGCCGATGAGCAAGTGACAGACTCCATACAGGTGAAAGGTGGAGAATTTGTAGCAAACTATCCGAACCAGCTTATCTACATTCCACAGCATCGTCAATTACTATCTTACAATCTGAATGAAAATCTTTATTCAGCATTCGATCCTTATGCACAGAGTTGGAAAGGAACGCAAGCTCCCGTCACAGAGCATGATTATTGGAATAATACGATCGTCTACAATCCTTCCAACTCTTCACTGATCAGTTTTGGCGGATATGGGCATTATCACTACAACAATAAACTACTAATCAGTTACCCGTATGAAGATACACCGCAACGGCATATCAATCTGACAAATATCCATCCCCGATATTCCTCCAGTTCAGCCCTTGTGGACAGTACACTTTATATCTTCGGCGGTCGTGGCTGCCCATCCGGACGCCAAGAGTTATCTCCCCGAAATTATTATGATCTTTATTCGGTCAACTTACTCACCCAACAGGTCAATAAGCTGTGGGAAGCCTCTCAAACGCCGGATAACGGTGACTTCCAACCCGGTGAGAACATGATTTATGACTCTGAAAAAGATTGTTTCTACTTCTTCTGTACACAATTAGGTGGTATCCTGATGAGAATCGATACGAAAACGCCACACTTCGAACCCATGTCATTGCCTATAGGTATGAAATTTCCGGGGCAATATCTATACAGCAATCTATATTACTCTCCTAAACAAAAGAAATTATACCTGGCCATACATCAGGCTGAAGTCAGCGGAAAAGCAGATATAGACATCTATGAGTTGAATTTCCCTCCTATTCCCATTTCATCATTCAAGCAACCCGAAGTGATTGAAACCCAGTCAGCCGGTAACAACCGCCTCTATGTTTGGCTATGTATTATCGGAGGTTTACTTATTGTTGGGATAGGGACCCTTTATTACAGAAAGAAACGTGCCATACTCGCCCGGAATGAGGGAAGGAAATATCAGAAGGCAAACTTAGCTGTTGAACCCAATACTCTCCAGAGACAAGAGAAGCCGGAAATCAAGATTGATATGCCTATCAGTACAGCCGGCCACACATTTCATAACTATGATTTCTCCAAGGAATGCGTTTGTTTTTTTGGTGGCTTCCGCGTCATTGACAAAGAAGGAAATGATATTACATCTTCCTTTACGCCTACCCTCAAATCCTTATTGATATTACTGGTTCTTTATACAGGGAAAGATTCCAAAGGAATCATCGGACACAAATTGATTCAGCTGTTATGGTATGACAAAACGGAAGAATCTGCTAAAAACAACCGTAATGTATATATGAGTAAGCTCCGCAGCCTGCTGGACAAAGTGGGTGACATCAAGATACTAAATCGGAATGGCTTCTGGAGCATACAATTTGAGAATGGCACTATTTGCGATTACCTGGAGGCACTCCACTTGTACAACAAGAACAACAGTCAGGATCTGGAAAAGCTATTGGAATTGTTGTTGCGCGGTATGATGCTTCCTAACATTGAAAATGATTGGATCGATACATTCAAGAATGATTTCTCCAATGACACTATCGATCTGTTATGTCGATTATTAAAGCAGGAGGATCTTTCGGACACGCTGAAGTTGCAGATAGCGGACACTCTATTCCAGCACGACTACATCAATGAAGAAGCCCTCTGCGTAAAGTGCCGCATTCTTTGCCAACAGGGAAAAAAAGGACTCGCCAAAACCGTTTATGACGCTTTTTGTAAAGAATATGCAGCTTCATTGGGAACTATATACAAATATTCCCTGATGGAAATCATTGATGAACAGAATAAAAGCTAACTCATATAAAAGAAATCGTCTGACTCAGCACAAGCCAAGTCAGACGATTTGATATAAAAATCCACTCTCTTATTACTTGCGTACCGGTTGCTTCATCTCCAAGGGTATTTCCTTACGCAGCATTTTACCGGCCCTACCTACCAGCCACAAGTAATGATCACTTTCAATGCTTTCCTCAATGGGTACAAATGTACTGGCACCTACGGGAACCTTTTTAGCACATTTAAATATAGCCGTGCCTTCATCTATCTCATCAAACATAGCTACATAAAGCATTTCCGCGCCTTCCTTCAGAGCGCCTGACAATTGCTGCCAAAGGAATGAACCTTTATTACGTGATATCTGTACACTGTTCTCATGCCCCTTCATATTACGCCAGGAAAATCCCGGGAAAGCCAAAGGCGCATAATCTACTTTATTCTTTTTCGCCCACTCGATGTCACTTTTAATCAGTCTCTGATAACGGGGATACGAGTCTTCATTATACCGTCCTACAAACCAGGGCATCACAACATCACACCGTTTTATCAACTCATGCAGACGAGGGTCCGATTCGGTATCCCCACTCAATTCGCGCCAGTGCGTAGGCACTCCCAGCATCACACTAAAGCCTTGCGCCTTCAAACCATTGATAATCTTTTCAGCTTCATTCAGCCCGTAACGGCGGTGATCATTAAAACCTACTCCCCAAACCGTAACCAGCGGTTTCCCATTATGATACAGATAAGAGGGATTTCTGGCATGATCTTTCAGAGAATGACGTTTAGCCACATCGGCAATATCTTTCAGTAAAACATCCTCATCACCAGGCCGCATCCCACTTAAATCATACATGACGCAAATGGCGCGCTCGTATTTATTGGCAGCTTTCATGGCAGAGTTCAAAACAGTATTGAAATGTTTCAGCCCACTCTCACCACGGATTTCCCCGACAAAACGCTGCATAAACACACCATCCAATCCATATTCTTTCATCCATCTGAAATGAGTATCTACCGTAGACTCATCATACGAGGAGAAAGTATAGGCCGGAGTTCCGTCTGCAAACTTGAACTCCGTCTTATACAGTTTTTTATACTCCGATACTTCCGGCCAGAAGTCAATCGTACAAGAACCGGGGCGAAAGCCATCGTGTCCGGTATAGTGATACCACCCCCGATTGGCGCCATCATCAGGGGCATTAAACCACCCCTGATAACCGGCCATCACCAATCCTTTGTACGAATTGTACTGTTTACCGGCAGCCTGCACCGTAATACCTATTGAAAACAACAAGCATACAATAAACCAATTTAGTCTTTTTACCATAACCTATTTCTTATTCGTTATATCGATGTTCAGAATGCTCTGTGCAATGTGTACTTTTCTCCCGGTTGCGTCTGTATATCATACTCATAAATCTTATACAAGAGAGGATATTGTGCCCTTAATCCGGCAGCAACCAGCGGTTCCTTAATATTTCCGCGCTTCATCAACGGATTCGGATTATCACCTTTCGCTTCCTTAAGACCTACACCTTCCAACGGCACATACGAACGTATACGCAGGTTACCGCCAATGCGCGAGATTACGGTAGCCGTAGTCAATTCACCACCATCCCAGTCCATGGCCACTTCGAAGGCACCGCGGGCTACCAGACCTTTCACGCTGCCCTTGTTCCAATCCTGAGGTAAGGCAGGCAATAAATGCAAGGCCTCGTCATGACTTTGAAGTAACATCTCGGCCACACCGGCAGTGAAACCGAAGTTTCCATCAATTTGGAAAGGCGGATGTGCGTCAAACATATTCGGATAAGTACGTCCGTCAGGATTATCCTTTTCCACCAGCTTCAACATATTCTTGATAATCTTATAAGCATGATCGCCGTCGAGCAGACGTGCCCACAGATTGATTTTCCAACCGATAGACCATCCGGTAGCCATGTCACCCCGATAGAGAAGCGAGCGCTTAGCTGCTTGGAAAAGCTGCGGATGCGCATAAGGAGAAATCTGGTTACTGGGATAAAGCCCGTACAAGTGGGAAACATGACGATGGTCATTATTCGGATCATCCACATCCGCCAACCACTCCTGCAGCTGATTATGCTTACCTATCTGCATAGGCGGCAAACGCTTAATCATACTTTGCAGACTATCCTGATAGGAAGTATTAGCAGGATGCAGCAGTTGGGTAGCCGACAGTACGGAAGTCAACGCATCCAGCACGATCTGAGTGTCCATCGTACATCCGGCAGTAATCATCGTACCAGTTCCAGGAGGACCCTGTTCGGGAGACATAGAAGGAGCACAGACCATCCAGCCATATTCAGGATGTTCCACCAGGAAATCGAGGAAGAAATCGGCTGCCCCCTTCAAAGCCGGATAAGCAGTTTTCAGGAATGCCCGATCGCCTGTATAAAGATAATGTTGCCACAAATGTTGGCTCAGCCAGGCGCCACCCAACGGCCAGACATACGAAGCACCATCCACGGGGCCGGCCATGCGCCACAGGTCCGTGTTATGATGTACAGTCCATCCACGACACTCGTACAAAGTGCGTGCTGTACCTTGTGCCGACTCTGACAGTTCCTTTACCATCTGGAACAGCGGTTCATGCATTTCCGGGAGATTTGTCACTTCTGCCGGCCAGTAGTTCATCTCCGTATTGATATTGATGGTATACTTCCCATCCCACGGAGCCAATAGTCCATGGTTCCAGATGCCTTGCAGTCCGGCAGGCTGTCCGCCGGGTTGTGAAGAGGATATAAGCAGATAACGCCCGAATTGGAACATCAACGTCACCAACCCCAGATCTTTCCTTTCATTGAAATGCTTGATACGGTAAGATGTTTCTTCCTGACTGGAGGGGCCGATGTTAAGAGAGACACGCCCGAAAAGCTTTTGATAGGCTTCTTCATGAACAGCAAGAGCCTGTGCATAAGGGCGCTTCATGGCTTTTGCCAAGAACTCCGTTACCCGGCGGGTTTCACTGGCACTTACATCTTTATAATTGACGAAGTTGGTTGCAGCCGTCACATAAATCACAGCAGCATCTGCACCTTTCACTTCAATGCAATCATTGGTGAGATTGACTTTACCCTTCTCTGCCTTTATCTGTGTGCGGGTTTCAAAACGAATTGCTCCCGGAATACCTTCGTGTGCCGAGCCATGTCCGGACAGCAGGAGGCTCTTGCCATTCTTCTTTATCTCATACTCTTCATACGGGGTACTATATCTGGTTGTAAAATTGACTGCACCGGGTTTATCCGCCTCGACACGGATGATCAAAGCATTATCTACCAAAGAAGTGAATACGGTACGGGTATAATTCACTTCGCCTATCCTATACCGCACGGATGCGACAGCTCGCTCCAAATCCAATTCCCTGCGATAATCGGAGTAATCGGCATGTCCGTCAAATTCCAGCATCAAGCTGCCAATCGTCTGGAAAGGCATACCATGTTGCCCGGTAAAGAAGTTATCAGCCATCACCTTTTCGGCCTCTTTCTCACGTCCGGCAAAAATAAGTTCCCTGACTTTGGGCAATACACCGAATGCCTTCGGACTATCGTTGCGATGAGGGCCACCGCCCCAGACAGTCTCCTCATTCAACTGTATCTGTTCGTTAACCACTCCGCCATAGACCATGGCGCCCAAACGTGAATTACCCAAAGGTAATGCTTCGGTCCATACTTTGGCAGGTTGCTGATACCAGAGTTTTAAATCATCAGCTTTAGCCATCAAGCAGCAAGCACATACAATGCACAGACCTATCAAACGGTTTTTCATGATTCTTTAAGTTTATGTTTTCCGAATGCAAAGAAAAGTGCGACCCATTAATAATATCAATGAAAAGACATTAATATCGACTTAAAATAGAATTAATAAGGATTAATGTCGAAAATAATTCATTTTTATATGGTTATGAGCTAAATGGGTATCTCGATATTGAGTAAATAGAGTATCTCAATTCCC
>OKWR01000152.1_pt1 | contig 94834 bp, 77 predicted proteins | sample 1607101 | NCBI WGS metagenome assembly OKWR01 (sample SAMN04414076, study PRJEB24778) | human gut metagenome | material: faecal | host: Homo sapiens
ATTTTTAGAATTTTCAGGGTTGGATTTATGTTACTGTTCAGTTATCAATGTTCATATTTTGAACTTTTGCTCGTTATCCAATTAATAACTCGCACTCAAAGTTCTTTTTTTTGTTGTTACTCTTTAGCAGCAACTTTGATAGTTTATCATGTTTAACTTATTATGTCAAGCACTTTTTTTATCTTTTTTTAAGATTTTTAACTATCGAACGGAGAAAGAGGGATTTGAACCCTCGCGCCGCGCAAACGACCTACACCCTTAGCAGGGGCGCCTCTTCAGCCTCTTGAGTATTTCTCCATATCTGAATTTCTTCTATAATTCATATTTAATTGTTCTTAAATCTATGTGCATCATCGTGACGCAAAGGTTATTATACTTGATTGACACCCCTTTGTCAATTATTTTTTATATTTAATCTATATTTTTTATATATTCTTTTTATTGCTTTGATTTTATGGATTATATATCATTATATTTATATACTTACTATGTGGTTTACTAACTTTACATATATGTTATTCATTTATTTTCACTTTAATTCTTCTTATTATTTTATTTGTTTATTTTCGCTTAAATGATTCATATATATTATTCATTTATTTTCGCTTCTGTACTTCTTATATATTCTCCAATTCTTTCCTTTACTATGCATGCAATTTCTGTAGTTTTCATTTTATTGTATTCTTCAGGATAAATTGGTTTCAAATATGCCATTCTTACAGTTGCCTTTTTAATGGACTTACTGTCAAATACTTTGTATGAGTCCATTATTGCTACCGGTATAATTGGACATTTTGCATTTACGGCACTTTTAAAGCTTCCACCCTTGAAGTCTAATAGTTCATTACCTTTTCTGCTTCTTGTACCCTCTGCAAATATAACATAGTTTCTTCCCTCTTTTACTTCTTTTGTCATTGTATTTATTACACCCATTGACTGTCTTATATCATCTCTGTCTATAATCTGAGCCTGTAACAGTTTAATTATCTTCTTGATAAACCATTGGTTTTCAATTTCTTTCTTCATAACAAATGTTATAGGTTGCTTGTTTGTCTCTAATAATACTAAGGCATCAAATAATCCCTGATGATTTGGAAATAAAACATATCCATTTTCTTTAGGGAGATTTTCCTCACCATCGCTTATTATCTTAACATTTCCTGCACGATTTACTTTTTTAACAATATTACTTAGTACACGATATCTCTCTTCTTCTGAATATTTTTCCGTATTTCCATATTTACATATAAGATATAACCAATATGGAGCAATAAATATTCTCTTAATTATCATTAATATAATTCTTTCCATAATCCTACCTACTGTAATACCATCTCATACAGATTATTACCATCTGAATCTATAACAACTATTGCCGGAAAATTTTCAACTTCTAATTTTCTTATGGCTTCTGTTCCCAAATCATCATATGCTATAACTTCACTTGATTTAATACTTTTTGATAATAATGCACCTGCTCCACCAACGGCAGCGAAATATACTGCTCCATTTCTTATGATGGCTTCCCTTACTGCATCACTTCTTTTACCCTTGCCTATCATTCCTTTTAAACCTAAATCTAACATCTCAGGAGTGTATTTATCCATTCTGCTCGCTGTAGTAGGACCGGCTGAACCTATAGGTCTTCCCTCTCTTGCAGGTGATGGTCCCATATAATATATTACATTGTTCTTTAATTCTATTGGAAGTTTTTCTCCTGCTTTCAATGCTTCATACATTCTCTTATGCGCTGCATCTCTTGCAGTATATATAGTTCCTGTTATATATACATAATCACCTGATTTAAGTGTTTTTATCTCTTCTCCATCAAGTGGAGCTTTTATATATTTTTCCATCTTTCTCTCTGGTCTCCATTTCGCAAAATATTATATTATTTTGAACATTATATTATTCTTGTTACGTGTCTGTTAACGTGGCAACATGTATTAATTGCAACAGGAAGTCCCGCAATATGTGTTGGATATGTCTCAATATTTACCGCAAATGCTGTGTTACTTCCGCCAAGTCCACCCGGACCTATACCCAGTGAATTGATTTTTTCTAATAATTCCTCTTCTAATTCTTTAACATATGGAATTGTTGAATGTTCATTTGCATTTCTGGTTAATGCTTTCTTAGATAAAATAGTACATTTCTCGAAGTCGCCGCCTATACCTACTCCTACGACCATTGGCGGACATGCATTAGGACCTGCATCTTTGATAGCTGTTAATACTGCATTTTTCACGCCCTCAATTCCATCTGCCGGTTTTAACATAAATACACGACTCATATTTTCGCTTCCAAAACCTTTTGGAGCAACTGTAATTGTCACATCTTCTCCATCAACTATCTCATAATGGATTATTGCCGGTGTATTATCTTTAGTATTTTCTCTGATTAATGGATCTTTTACAACTGATTTTCTTAAATATCCATCAACATAGCCTCTTCTTACGCCCTCGTTTATGGCATCTTCTAACTTGCCCCCTGTAAGATGTACGTCCTGACCTATTTTTATAAATATTACTGCCATTCCTGTATCCTGACAGATTGGTATCATATCCTCTTCGGCAATTTTTAAATTTTCTTCAAGCGAAGATAATACTTTTTTACCAAGTTCATTTTTCTCTGTTTCGCATGCCTTGTTTAAGCACATTTTCATATCCTGTGACAGAAAATGATTTGCTTCAATACACATTTCTTTAATATTATCAGTAATTACTGATACGTTTAATTCTCTCATCTCTATACCTGATGCTTATGATATTTCTCATTATGTCTGACCTACTTAAGTCAGAGCTGCATATCCTTTCCTTGTATTTTTTATATTTATTCTTGATATATTCAGAAATTTTAACTGATACATAGCCAATCATATATTTTTATTTATGAAGTGGCTGTGTATACACACAGCCACAAAAATAATTTATTCTAATTTTATTCTTTAGAGTTCTTATCTATAATATCTTCACTTATGCATTCTTAATTCTATTCATTTTCTGTATTATCTGCATTTTCAGAAGCTTCCGTTGAAGTATTATTCTCACTCTTTGAATCATCATCGATAAGTTTAACTATCTCATCTTCTATATCTCGTGGGTTATCTCTTACTTTTGCAATCTTGGCAACTTTAATATTTTCGTCTTTATCGATGTTAATTAATTTGACACCAAATGTATTTCTGCCAATTTCCGAAACCGTATTAACCTTGAACTGTATAATGATTCCCTCATTTGTAATCATCATAATCTCATGGTCGTCATTTACAGCCTTAACACCTACAACATATCCTGTCTTATCATTAATTCTGTAACATCTTACGCCTTTACCACCACGTTTCTGAAGTTTAAATTCATCAATTGATGTTCTCTTTCCAAGACCATTCTCTGATACTATTAATAATGAGTCACCCTGGTTATTCATCTGCATACCGACTATTTCATCGCCCGGCTCAAGATTCATACCTATAACACCCATCGAAGTACGGCCTGTTTTTCTGACATCTTTCTCATTAAATCTGATACACATACCATATTTCGTTACAAGGAAGATATCTCTGTTATTATTAGTTGTCTTAACTTCGATAAGCTCATCATCATCTTTAAGATTGATGGCCTGAAGTCCTGTTTTTCTCATATTTGCAAAGTCTATTAATGGTGTCTTTTTAACGATACCATTCTTAGTTGTCATAAATAAGAATTTGCTGTCACTGAATTCCTTAACTGGAATTACGGCTGAAATCTTCTCGCCAGGCTGAAGCTGCATAAGGTTAATTATAGCTGTACCTCTGGCTGTTCTTCCTGCCTCCGGTATCTGGTATGCCTTTAATCTGTAGGCTTTACCCATATTTGTAAGGAACATCAGATAATGATGCGTAGATGTCATAAGCAGGTCTACTATGTAATCATCATCAATTGTCTGCATTCCCTTAATTCCCTTGCCACCACGATTCTGACTCTTGAAATTATCTACAGTCATTCTCTTGATGTAACCAAGATTAGTTCTTGCAATTACTGTATTCTCATTAGGAATTAAATCTTCAACAGAAATATCATCTTCATCATATCCGATGGATGTTCTTCTGTCATCACCATATTTATCTCTGATTACTAATATTTCTTCTCTGATTACACCTAATAATTTCTTCTCATCAGCAAGAATTGCCTTTAATTCAGCAATCTTTATCTCAAGCTCTCTTAATTCATTTTCAAGTTTTTCTCTTTCTAAACCTGTCAATGCCCTGAGTCGCATATCTACGATAGCCTGTGCCTGTGCATCTGTTAATTCAAATCTTTCCATCAGACTGTCTTTAGCTATCTGGGTTGTTCTCGAACCTCTGATAATCTTAATAACTTCATCGATATTATCAAGTGCTATCATTAAGCCCTGTAAAATATGTGCTCGCTCTTCTGCTTTGTTTAAATCATACTTAATTCTTCTGGTTACTACATCTTCCTGATGGATTAAATAATAATTAAGCATCTCATATAAGTTGAGTACCCTTGGCTGGTTATCAACTAATGAAAGCATAATTACTCCGAATGTATCCTGAAGCTGGGTATGTTTATATAAATGATTTAAAACTATATTAGGATTAACATCTCTTCTAAGTTCGATTGCAATTCTCATTCCTGACTTATCAGACTCATCTCTTAGATCCGTGATACCGTCCACTTTCTTCTCCTTAACGAGTTCTGCAATCTTCTCTATAAGTTTTGCCTTATTAACCATATATGGAAGTTCTGTGACAACGATTCTGTTCTTACCATTCTCCATTGGCTCAATATTAGTAACCGCACGTACTTTTATCTTTCCTCGTCCGGTTCTGTAGGCTTCTTCTATTCCTCTTGTTCCTAATATCGTAGCTCCTGTAGGAAAATCAGGACCTTTTACGATATCAAGAATCTCTTCAATCTGTGTTTCCTTATCTTCAATTCTGTTGTCGATAATCTTAACGACACCATTGATTGTCTCTCTAAGGTTATGTGGTGGTATATTTGTAGCCATACCTACGGCAATACCACTTGTACCATTTACTAAAAGGTTTGGAAAACGTGCAGGTAATACAGTTGGCTCCTTCTCTGTTTCATCAAAGTTTGGAACAAAATCAACTGTATTTTTATTAATGTCTGCTAGCATTTCCATGGAAATCTTGCTAAGTCTTGCCTCTGTGTAACGCATGGCAGCCGCACCATCTCCATCGACTGAACCGAAGTTACCATGTCCATCTACGAGTGGATATCTGGTTGACCATTCCTGTGCAAGATTAACCAACGCACCATAGATAGAGCTGTCACCATGTGGGTGATATTTACCCATTGTGTCACCTACGATACGGGCGCATTTACGATGTGGTTTATCAGGACCATTATTTAATTCTATCATCGAGTATAATACTCTTCTCTGAACCGGTTTCAAACCGTCTCTTACATCTGGTAATGCTCTGGCTGCAATAACACTCATGGCATAATCGATATAAGATTTTTCCATAGTCTTTTTTAAATCAACCTCATGGATTTTATCAAATTCTTTTTCGTCCATTATATTATTTACTACCTTTCCTTTTTATAGTTAGTAATTCATTTTTAATACAAATCATTATTTCTACGACGTTTGTGTCGTAGAAATCGCGGGCAAAATTTCATATTTTGGCCTGCGATTATTTTTAAGGCTAAATATCTAAATTAGATACATATTTTGCATTTGCTTCAATGAACTCTCTTCTTGGCTCTACCTGGTCACCCATAAGAGTTGTGAATGTCAAATCTATCTCTGACTGGCTTTCCTCATCGATGGCAACCCTTAACAGTATTCTCTTCTCAGGATCCATTGTTGTCTCCCATAACTGCTCTGCATCCATCTCACCAAGACCTTTGTAACGCTGAATCTTATTATTCTGGTCTCTTCCTACTTCTGACAGAATCTTATTAAGTTCTTCATCACTGTATGCATACCATACCTGCTTATTCTTTTCTAATTTGTAAAGAGGTGGCTGTGCAAGATATACGTGTCCTTCTCTTATCAGATCAGGCATAAATCTATAGAAAAATGTTAAAAGTAATGTTGCAATATGAGCACCGTCTACATCGGCATCGGTCATAATTATTATCTTATGATATCTTAATTTTGAAATATCGAAATCTTCATGTATTCCTGTACCAAATGCTGTAATCATTGCCTTAATTTCGGCATTACCAAGTATTCTGTCTAATCTTGCCTTTTCAACATTTAAGATTTTACCTCTTAGTGGAAGTATAGCCTGGGTTGATCTTGAACGTGCTGTCTTAGCTGAACCTCCGGCTGAGTCTCCCTCGACTATATATATCTCACAGTTTTCAGGATTCTTATCTGAACAGTCTGCTAATTTACCCGGCAGGCTTGCACCCTCTAATGCTGTTTTTCTTCTGGCTAAATCTCTTGCCTTTCTGGCTGCAGCTCTTGCTCTCTGCGCTAAGATTGATTTCTCACAGATAAGTTTCGCTACGTTAGGATTCTGCTCAAGGAAATATGTTAATTTTTCTGATACTACTGATTCTACAGCACTTCTTGCCTCTGTATTACCAAGCTTCTGCTTAGTCTGTCCCTCGAACTGTGGTTCTTCAATCTTGACACTTACTATTACCGTAAGTCCCTCTCTTATATCTTCACCTGTAAGGTTCTGCTCACTGTCTTTTAATAATTTATTACTTCTTGCGTAATCATTAAATGTCTTTGTAATGGCACGCTTAAAGCCCTCGATGTGAGTTCCTCCTTCAGGTGTATTTATATTATTAACGAAACCATATGCATTTTCTGTATATGAATCATTATGCTGCAATGCAACTTCTACTGCTACTCCGTTAACCGTTCCCTCACAGTAGATTATCTCCGGATATAATGGCTGTTTGCCCTTGTTTAAATAAGTTACGAATTCCTTTATACCGCCTTCGTAATGAAATACTTTCTCTTTCTTTTCCTCTCTGTCATCTCTAAGGATAATCTTAAGATTCTTAGTAAGGAAAGCCATCTCTCTTAATCTTATCTTCAATAAATCATAATCATAAATCGTCTCTTCAAATATCTCTTTATCAGGTAAAAATGTTACACTTGTACCAGTCTGCTCTATAGGACATTCTCCAATTACCGTAAGTTGGCCTGTCGAATGACCTCTTTCGTACCTCTGTCTGTGAATCTTACCCTCTCTGCAGACAGTAACCTCTAACCATTCACTAAGTGCGTTAACTACTGATGCACCTACACCATGAAGTCCTCCGGATACCTTGTATCCTCCACCACCGAACTTTCCACCTGCATGAAGAATCGTAAATACTACTTCTACTGCCGGAAGTCCTGCCTTATGATTTATTCCGACAGGGATACCTCTTCCGTTATCCTTTACAGTTATTGAGTTATCTGCATTAATCTGTACATCAATTTCCGAACAATATCCTGCAAGTGCTTCATCTACAGAGTTATCTACTATCTCATATACAAGATGATGTAAACCTTTAGATGATGTGCTTCCGATATACATACCAGGTCTTTTTCTTACAGCTTCAAGTCCCTCTAGTATCTGTATCTGATCTGCTCCATATTGATTGTCTACGTTACTGTTTTCACTCATTTTTCGTTCTTGACCTCCTCATACAGTTTATATGTTCCATTTATAATTCTATAAATTTTATTTACATTTACTCTATTTTCTATAAATTCGTCTAATCCGGTACATGTAACAATTGTCTGTATTCCGTCTAAACTCTCTATTAACTGATTCTGTCTGTTACTGTCTAATTCCGACATTACATCATCTAACAATAATACAGGCTCATCATTAATTATCTTCTTTACCAGTTCAATCTCTGATAGCTTTAATGACAGTGCTGCTGTTCTCTTCTGTCCCTGACTTCCATATTTGCGGATATCCATATCTTTTATATAAAATCCTAAATCATCTCTATGTGGACCAACTGTGGTTGTCTTAAGTTTTATGTCCCTGTTGCGGCTGTCTGTAATCTCTTTTAATAAATTTTCATATGTCGCATTTGGTTCATATACCAGATGAATACTTTCCCTGCCACCAGATAATCTGTTATGTATGTCGCAAATGATTTCATTTATCTGATGTATAAATTCTTCCCGCCTTTTTATGATTTTATTACCATAATCTGCTAATTGCATATCCCATATGTCTAATGTGGCATACAGACTATCATCATAATTAAAGCTTAAATCCTTGAGAAGCTTATTACGCTGGGTTAAAATCTTGTTGTAATTAACGATATTATGAACATAGAATTTATCAATCTGGCATAATTCTATATCAATGAATTTTCTTCTTTCAGCAGGACCATTTTTAATAATAGCTAAATCTTCCGGTGAAAAGAATATTACATTAACTATGCCAAACAGCTCGCTGACTTTCTTAATCGGCATACCATTTATGGCAATTCCTTTAGACTTTGATTTCTTAAGATGGATATCAATCCTATATGGAACATCATTCTTCTTAACAATTAATTTGATATGAGATTCATTTTTACCAAATCTTATTATCTCGCTGTCCTTGCTTCCTCTGTGAGATTTAGCTGTCCCACACATATATAATGCTTCTAAGATATTTGTCTTACCCTGTGCATTATCGCCATAGAGAATATTTGTTCCATCATCAAATTCCATATAAAGATTTTTATAATTTCTATAATTTTCCAAATTAACAGATTCTATTATCATTTATCTAACCAACTATTTTAATTTCTTCACCGTTATAACTTACAACATCTCCATCTCTCAATTTTTTACCACGCTGGAGTTCAACTTCACCATTAACCTTAACTTCACCATTAATGATTACAATCTTTGCCTCAACTCCTGAGCTTACAAGACCGGCAGCCTTAAGCGCCTGTCCAAGTTTAATAAATTCATCATTTAGATTTATTGTATACATAATCTCACAACACTTTCTGTTTAAATTCTGCCTTAAACATTTGATTAATTATTAATTACATTGAAATTTACAGGAAGTACAAGATAGATATAAGACTCATCATCATTCTTAATAAAGCATGGTGCTTTGGCATTAAGAAGATAAATTGTAATCTCTTCATCATCAATTACTCTTAGTGCATCAATAAGGAATTTAGGATTAAAGCCAATCATAATATCCTTACCCTCTTTTGTAATTGTAATATTCTCATTCATTGAACCCATTACGGAATTAATCTTAAGTTCAAGTTCTCCGTCCTGAATTGTAATAATAATTGGTTTCTTGTCACCCTCCTTGATAAGAAGTGTGGCTCTGTCGATACAATCAAGAAACTCTTTTTTATTAATATTAATCTTTGTCTCATAATCTGATGAAAGCATCTGATTAATCTTAAAATATTCTCCCTCAATTAATCTTGAAACAACTACTGTATTATCAAATTCAAATACAATGTGATTCATTGTAAAGAATATTCTGACCTCGTCATCATTACCGCCATTTAAAATCTTACAAATCTCTGTAAGTGTCTTACCAGGTACAATCGCACTGATTGTATCAAAGGAATCTTTAAGTTCTACTTTACGAATGGAAATTCTGTGTCCATCTAATGATACAACCTTAAGTTCGTTACCATTAACTTCGAAAAGCTCACCTGTCATAATCTTGTTATTATCATTATCAGCTATTGAGAAAATAGTCTGTCTTATTATTTCTTTTAATGTAAACTGTGAAAGATATATAAATTTATCTTTTTCAATCATTGGTAAATAAGAGAAATCTTCTCCTGACTTACCTGCAATATTGAATTTGGCTTTCTCACATGTTATAAGCATCTGATAATTATTGTCTGTAGAGATAGTAATTTCACTATCAGGAAGTTTTCTAACTATTTCAGAAAAAATCTTAGCATCAATTGCTATCTTACCTTTTTCGATTATCTCACCTTCAACAAGAGTCTCAATTCCTAATTCCATATCATTAGCTGTAAATTTAATCTCATTAGTAGATGCATCAATTAATATACATTCAAGAATAGACATTGTAGTTTTAGATGGAACTGCTTTTAAAACTATATTAACTGCATTTGTCAAATTAGATTTTTTAAAAACCAACTTCATTGTGAATATCTCCTTCCGGGCTTTATGCCCATATATATATATATAATTAAATTTAGTAGTATTAGTAATAGGGGCTGTGGAAATGTTTAAAAGTGCCTCAATCCCTTTAAATAAGCTATTTTCGAAGTCTGAAAAATGTGTTAGCAGTATGTTAATCACACTTGTATAAGTCATATTTTGTCAACATAGGCAATTTTGTGAAAAAGGCTTAAAAAATTTAATCAACATCAAATTCACATGGTTATGAACCTCACAAAGCCATTAATGTGAATAAATTAGTTAGGCATCAACTTCTTCTTAAGGACCTCAACTGTATTCTTAATCTGGTCATTAGTATTAATATCAGCCGCAATCCTATCATATCCATGGATTACGGTTGTATGATCACGTTTACCGAGAAGTGCACCAATAGCTGACAGAGATTCATCAGTTAAAGTACGGCAGAGATACATAGCTATCTGTCTTGGAATAACTATATTCTGACTCTTCTTCTTAGAAGCTAAATCAGTCTGTGATATATTAAAATGTTCAGCCACCATCTGTATAATTAATGGACATGTTATCTCATTAACAGTATTAGGAGAGATGGAATCTTTAAGAACTTCTTTAGCTAATTCTATATCCATCTTAAGTGGTGAAATCTTAGAATAAGCTACTACCTTAGTAAGAGCTCCCTCAAGTTCTCGGATATTGGATATAATATTAGTAGCTATATATTGAAGTATCTCATTGTCAATATCATATCCCTCAAGTTCAGCTTTCTTCTGTAAAATAGCCATTCTTGTCTCATATTCAGGGGAAGATATATCTACTGAAAGTCCCCATTCAAAACGTGAACGTAATCTTTCTTCTAATGTAGTCATCTCTTTAGGAGGCTTATCAGAAGAAATAACTATCTGCTTCTTAGCTTCATATAAAGTATTAAATGTATGGAAGAATTCTTCCTGACATCTTTCTTTACCTATAATAAATTGTATATCATCAATAAGTAAAACATCTATATTTCGGTATTTATTACGGAATTCCATAGTTGCATTCTGGTTTTCATTACGAATTACATTAATAAGTTCATTTGTAAATGCTTCACTTGTAACATAGAGGACTTTGGCATTGGCATTATGTTCTAATATATAATGAGCTATAGAGTGCATAAGATGAGTTTTACCAAGTCCAACACCTCCATATAAGAAGAGAGGGTTACATATTTCACCAGGTGCTTCGGCTACTTTAAGTGCATAAGCCTGGGCAAAGTTATTACTTCCACCTACGACGAATGTATCAAAAGTATATCTTGGATTAAGGTTTGCTTCAGCTATTCTGGCTTTAAGGTTTGCGTCGGATGCTGAATCGTGGCTTTCTAACTTACTGTCTACTGAATAATTGTCCAAATCATCAGGAGAAATGAATACTATTTCATATTCTTCCCCAAGAAATTCAGCTATTGTTACCTTAAAATATTTATAGAAACGCTTATTAATGTAGTTAACGCCAAGGCTTTCTTCAACAACAATAGTAATTACCTTATCCTTTACTGAATGTACCTTGAGTGGTTTAAGCCATGTATCAAAGGAAACATCAGCAATATCGTATTCATATTTAATATAATCTAATATTTCGTTCCATTTACTTTGTAAAATCTCTAACATAAATCAAAACCATGCCTTTCTAAGCTATAAATTCGGCTTTTTCTATTCTGTATGAAAGTTGCTGGATTGTCAGATTATATATGATAGAAAACAATCCTTTTAAACTTTAAAAAAACTGTATTGTTGAAAAAAGCGCAAAGTTACAGATATATTTATTTTATAACATAATTGACAAATTTTCAATCAAAATAATAAGATTAATATTATGTATTGTTTATTAAAAACATTATATATAGAAGAAAGAAAAAAATAGTTAAATTAACAAAATTGTGGATAAAGTTGTGGATAAAGTGGAAAACTTTTTAAATAAAAGATAAAATAACCCTAAAATAGTGGTTTTTTATGAGGTTGATAATGTTATATGAAAAAATATTGAAGATGTTAATAATTAATGTTAAGATATTAGAAAATTAGTTTACAATAATATTCTTGTTAATAATGTATATTTTGTAATACACATTATTAAGAGGGACGAGATATCCCTAAAATAAAAGAGATTTTTTAAAAATATGAAAGGTTATCCACAAGTTATCAACAATTTGTGGATAAAATTATGTAAATTATTTCATAAGTTATGTAAAGTGGACAACTTTTTATAAATTAACTTTTATTAGGGATAAATCATTGAAAAAATGCTTGACTTATAAGGCTTCATACCATATAATTGTAACGATATTTTCCAATTTGATGTTTTAAGCATTAACTTTTGAGTCTTATCACCAGGTTAATGCATTGAACTATATATGAAGAGGAGGTGCATGTGAAATGAAGATGACATTCCAGCCTAAGAAGAGATCAAGATCTAAAGTTCATGGTTTCAGAAAGAGAATGAGTACTGCAAGCGGAAGAAAAGTTTTAGCAGCAAGAAGATTAAAAGGAAGAAAGAAATTATCAGCTTAAGATTAAGACCGCAGTTATGTGGTCTTTTCTTCTTTAATAAAGAAAAGTAGTATTACTTTTTATATGGTGGTTTAAGTGAAAAGATTTAATTCGATTAAGAAAAATGAAGAATTCAGATACATTTATAATAATGGTAAGTCATATGCTAACAAAAATCTTGTTATGTATGTAATAAGAACAGAAAATAATAAAAACAGAATTGGAATATCAGTTAGTAAGAAAGTTGGCAACAGTGTTGTACGACATCATCTGACAAGACTTATCAGGGAAAGCTTCAGATTGAATGAAGAAAAGTTCCAATATAATGTAGATATTGTAGTAGTAGTAAGAGTTCAGGCAAAAGATGCCGAATACAAAGAAATACTTAGTTCGTTTCTGCATTTATGCAGATTACACAGATTATTAAAAGAAGAGATGGTGTAACTTTGAAGGTAGTTAGCGATATTTTTAGAGCAATATCAAAATTATTAAAGAAATTTCTGATTTGTGGAATAAAGTTTTATAGAAAGTATTTGTCACCACTTAAGAGACATACTCATTGCAGGTTTATTCCAACATGCTCACAATATGCGTTGGAAGCAATTGAAAAATATGGACCCTTTAAAGGTACGTTTTTGGCTTTAAAAAGAATATTAAGATGCAATCCGTTTTCAAAGGGTGGTTGTGATCCTGTCCCATAAAGGAGGAGAAAATTGTTTAATTTTATTTTAACCCAGAATAGTGCGCCTATTATTGGCTGGTGTGCTAAGTTGCTAGGTAAAGTAATGGAAGGGATATATGTATTATTTAGCAAAGGTCTGAATATTGAGAATATCGGTTTATGTATTATCATGTTCACATTAATTGTTAAATTATTAATGATTCCTTTAACAGTAAAGCAACAGAAGTTCTCAAAATTATCTACTTTAATGAATCCTGAACTTCAGGAGATTCAGAAGAAGTATAAAGGTAAACGTGACAACGAATCAATGATTAAGATGAATGAGGAAACTCAGGCTGTATATGAGAAATACGGTACATCTCCAACAGGTAGTTGTCTGCAGTTATTAATCCAGATGCCAATTATGTTTTCATTGTATTACATTATTAGCAGTATTCCAGGATATGTTCCACAGATTTATAATTACTATGAGCCTGTAAGTAAGGCAATCGTAGCTGATTATGATTATTTTAATTATATGGACAAGGCATATGATAAATATGTTGTTGGTAAAGATGGAAAAGATGAATATAAATATATAGATGATATGCTTGATTCATTTACTTCTGTTAAAGAGAAGAAAGTTGTAGATGTTTTAGCTAAATATAAGACATCACAATGGGATGATTTAGAAGATTCATATGCTAATGTTGACAGTTTTGTAAATGAATTATCAGTAATTAAAGATGATCAGTGGGAAGAATTTATAGCTGATGCTGATAAGAGCGAAAAAGAAGATTTAGAAAAATTTGTTGAAGCAGTTAAGAATAAAGACGTTTCAGAATATATTGACTCAAGCGAATCAGAAGTTATTAAATCAAGTGAAAAGAAAGTAATGAAGATTAATGAGTTTGGACCAATTAACTTAAGCCAGTCTCCAAACACAATGATGGGTATTGCAATACTTATCCCTATCTTATCATTCTTAACACAGTGGTTAAGCGTAAAGATTTCAATGAGTGCCAATAAAGAGCAGATGGCAGAGAATCCAATGGGTAATTCAATGAAAGTAATGAATGTAATGTTACCTTTAATGTCAACATTCATCGCATTTACGGTTCCTGCAGGTCTTGGTCTGTATTGGGTATGTACAGGTATATTCCAGATAATTATTCAGATTTGCATAAATGCATATTTTAAGAAAGTAGACGTTCAGGATATTATTAAAGCTAATGTAGAGAAGGCAAATAAGAAGAAAGAGAAAAAAGGAATAGACGTTAATAAAGTAGCATCAGCAGCTACTACAAGTACAAAGTCAATTAAGAGCAAAGCTAACGTAAATACTAAGAAAGTTAACAGTCAGGACGTAAAATATAAACCAGGAAGTATGGCTGCAAAAGCAAATATGGTTAAAAATTACGAAGACAAAAACAGAAAGTAGGGAAAGGTTATGGAGTTCAAGGAATTTACAGGTAAAACTGTTGATGATGCACTTACATCAGCAACAATAGAATTAGAAACTACAAGTGATAATTTAGAATACGAAGTAATAGAAGCTGGCAGCAATGGTATTCTTGGTATTGGTAAGAAACCTGCTAAGATTAAGGCAAGAAAGAAAGTTACTATAGAAGATGCTGCGAGAGAATTTCTTGAAAAAGTATTCAAAGCAATGAATCTTATTGTAAACATTGATATAAATTTTTCAGAAGAAGATAAGACAATGGACATTAATCTTTCAGGAGAAGAAATGGGATTGCTCATAGGTAAAAGAGGTCAGACAATCGACTCTATACAGTATCTTGTAAGTCTTGTAGTTAATAAAGAAAGCAAGGAATACTTAAGAGTAAAGGTTGATACTGAAAATTACCGTGAGAGAAGAAAAGCAACTCTTGAAGAATTAGCTAAGAATATTGCATACAAGGTTAAGAGAACAAAGAGAGCTGTTTCTTTAGAGCCAATGAATCCTTATGAGAGAAGAATTATTCATTCTGCACTTCAGAACGATAAATATGTAACAACAAAGAGTGAAGGTGAAGAACCTTACAGACATATTATTGTATTACTTAAGAAATAGTAATATAATAGAGTTAGTGTTGTAATATGACATTAACATCATATAGAAGAAATACATTTATTATGATGAACCCGATATGAACTTACATTCTTATCGGGTTTATCTACCTTGAAAAAATATACCAGAAAGGTATGGTTATTATATGTTTAAGAACGAAACTATAGCTGCTATTTCAACAGCAATGAGTAATTCAGGCATTGGAATAGTAAGAGTAAGCGGCGAAGATGCCATAAATATAGTAAAGAAAATATTTGTTCCTTATAGATCAGGTAAAGATATAGAAAAAGTATCTTCTCATACTGTTCATTATGGAAATATAGTTGAAAATGGACGAATAATAGATGAAGTTCTTGTAATAATTATGAAAGCACCTAACACATATACAAGGGAAAATGTAGTAGAGATAGACTGTCATGGCGGTGTATTAATTACTAAAAAAATATTTGAATTATTATTAAGAAATGGTGCAAGATGCAGTGAACCAGGTGAGTTCACTAAGAGAGCATTTTTAAATGGAAGAATAGATTTATCACAGGCAGAAGCTGTAATGGACGTAATTAATGCTAAGAATAATATGGCATTAAATGCTTCAATTTCACAGTTAAAAGGTAACATCAGTAACGTCATAAAGGATATAAGATCAAAAATTATTTATCACATTGCATTTATAGAGGCAGCATTAGATGACCCTGAGCATATGAGCATAGACGATTACGGTGAAGAATTGAAAATAGATGTAGAGAAGATTATCTCTACTTTAGATAAATTGTTAAGCACCTCAGATAATGGTAAGATAATTTCTGAGGGTATTAAAACAGTAATTTTAGGTAAACCAAATGCAGGAAAATCATCTTTAATGAATACTTTATTAGGTGAAGACAGAGCAATAGTTACTGAAATTGCGGGTACAACAAGAGATACTTTAGAAGAAACAATGAGCTTATCAGAATTACACTTAAATATTATAGATACGGCAGGAATAAGAGAGACAGAAGATGTCGTAGAGAAGATTGGTGTAGAGCGTTCAAAGAAGATAGCAGCCGATGCAGACTTAATTATATATGTGGTAGATGCATCTGTTCCTATGGACGATAATGATAAAGAGATAATCAGGCTTATTTCCGATAAAAAATCGATTGTTTTATTGAATAAAACTGATTTAGAGTGTATAGTAACAAGTGAAGATATTAAGAAGATTATTGATACAGAACCAATAGAAATATCTGCTAAAGATAATATTGGAATAGATAAACTTGAAAATAGAATTAAAGAGATGTTCTATGATGGAATGATTTCATTTAATGATGAAATCTATATAACTAATCTAAGACATAAAGAGGCATTAACAGAAGCAATTGAAAGTCTTAAGATGGTTAATGAAAGTATAGATAACGGAATGCCGGAAGATTTTTATTCTATTGATTTGATGAATTCATATGAAGTGCTGGGTAATATTATAGGTGAATCGGTATCCGATGACCTTGTAAATGAGATTTTCAGCAAGTTTTGTATGGGTAAATAAATGAAAGGTCGTAAAGAACAATGTCAAATGTGTGTGAAGAATATGATATAGTCGTAGTAGGTGCAGGTCATGCAGGTTGTGAGGCATCGCTTGCCTGTGCAAGAATGGGACTTAATACAATAATGTTTACAGTAAGCGTAGATAGTATAGCTTTAATGCCATGTAATCCTAATATAGGTGGAAGTTCTAAAGGACATCTTGTACGTGAGATAGATGCATTAGGCGGAGAAATGGGTAAAAATATTGATAAAACATTTATCCAGTCGAAGATGTTAAATGTGTCTAAAGGTCCGGCAGTACATTCATTAAGAGCACAGGCTGATAAACATAACTATACACATGAGATGAGAAAAACCTTAGAAAATACGGATAATCTTACTATAAGACAGGCTGAAGTTACAGAACTTATAGTAGAAGACGGCGTAATAAAAGGTGTTAAGACATTTTCAGGGGCAACGTATTATGCTAAGGCAGTTGTTCTATGTACAGGAACATATTTAAAAGCAAGATGTATATATGGAGATGTGAGCAATCCAACAGGACCAAACGGATTACAGCCTGCTAATCATTTGACAGATTCACTAAAGGCAAATGGAATAGAGATGTTCAGATTCAAGACAGGAACACCTGCAAGAGCTGATAAACGTTCAATAGATTTCTCTAAAATGGAAGAGCAGTTCGGAGATAAAAGAGTTGTCCCATTCTCATTTTCGACGGACCCTGAATCAGTACAGAAAGAACAGGTGTCATGCTGGCTTACTTATACTAATGAGGAGACACATAAGATTATCAGAGATAATTTGGACCGTTCACCATTATTTTCAGGAATGATTGAGGGAACAGGACCAAGATATTGCCCATCCATAGAAGATAAGGTAGTTAAATTTGCTGACAAAGACAGACACCAGGTATTTATAGAGCCAGAAGGATTATATACAAATGAAATGTATCTTGGTGGAATGTCAAGTTCGCTTCCTGAGGACGTACAGTATGCAATGTATAGAACAGTAAAAGGTCTGGAAAATGTTAAAATAGTAAGAAATGCATATGCAATAGAATATGATTGTATTAATCCTATGCAGTTAAAACCTACATTGGAATTCAAGAAGATAAAGGGCCTGTTTAGTGGTGGACAGTTTAATGGAAGTTCAGGATATGAAGAAGCTGCAGCACAGGGTATACTTGCAGGTATTAATGCAGGACTGTCAGTAAAAGGCGAAGAACAGGTAATATTAGACCGTTCACAGGCATATTTAGGAGTCTTAGTCGATGACCTCGTTACTAAGGAGAATCACGAACCATACAGAATGATGACTTCAAGAGCAGAATATAGATTATTATTAAGACAGGATAATGCTGATTTAAGATTATCTGAAATCGGTCACAGAGTAGGTCTCGTAAGTGATGAAATGTATGAAAAGGTATGCAATAAGAAGAGACTTATTGAAGAAGAGATAGACAGACTTAATAAAATCAATGTCGGTGCTAATCCTAAAATGCAGGAATTCTTAGAAGCACATAACAGCACACCTTTAAAGACAGGAACAACATTGGCTGAATTAATAAAGAGACCTGAATTAGACTATGATATGTTAGCAGAATTCGATAGTGAAAGAAAAGAGCTGCCAAATGATGTAATAGAGCAGGTTAATATAAATATTAAATATGATGGATATATTAGACGCCAGATGAAACAGGTAGAGCAGTATAAGAAGCTTGAGAATAAGAAGATAAGTGAAGAAATAGATTATGACGACGTAAAGAGTCTTAGAAACGAAGCAAGACAAAAATTAAAGTTATGTAAACCAATTTCAATTGGACAGGCTTCGCGAATATCAGGTGTAACACCAGCAGATATATCAGTTCTGTTAGTATATATTGAGCAGTTCAATTATATGAAGAATAGACAAAACAGAGAGAATAGTGAGAATAAAGAAAACAAAAACAAAGAAGATTAGTTGTTTAGTTGGAATTAATTTAATTAAAATAAGTAAAAATATGATATGGAGCAATAATGGAATATAATCTTGATTTATTAACAGATACATTTAGAAAAATTAATATAGAATTATCAGACAAGCAGATTTCGCAATTTATCAAATATTATGAGATGCTTGTTGAGAAAAATAAAGTGATGAATCTGACTGCCATAACAGAATATGAAGATGTTATAATAAAACATTTTGCAGATAGTCTTTTATCTTATAAGGTAATCGACTTAAGTAATGTAGATAGTCTTATAGATGTCGGAACAGGAGCAGGTTTTCCGGGAATTCCACTAAAGATAGTATTTCCACAGATGAAGATTACATTATTAGATTCATTAAAAAAGAGAATTAATTTTCTAAATGAAGTTATTGATGAATTAGGACTTGAAAATGTTGAATTTATACATGGAAGAGCTGAAGATTTTGGACATGATGCAGAATATCGTGAACAGTATGACTTATGTGTATCAAGAGCAGTAGCTAATCTCTCAACATTATCTGAATATTGTCTGCCATTTATCAAGGTAGGCGGTAAGTTTGTATCATATAAAGCTGCAAATATTGATGAAGAATTAAATAATGCAAAAAATGCAATAAAGAAGTTAGGTGGAAATATTTCAGATACTAAGACTATGAAATTACCAAATTCAGATGAAATAGAGAGAAACTTTGTTATAATCGATAAAATCAGCAAATTGAGCAACAAGTATCCAAGAAAATCAGGTATACCATCAAGAGAGCCATTATCATAGAAATATTATATTATTATAATATCATCGAGAGGTTAAGTAGTAGAAGTAGTAGACTATTTTTAGCGACAATTAGAATTATTGAAAATGCCACACTATCATAGTATAGGAGAGAGTTGAATATGGAAAGTATTTTAGCATTTATCAAAGGTGAGAAAAGTAAAAATGAAAAAAGTATAAATGAAATAACAGAAAAAATAAATCAAAATCTGTATCAGATAGAAGAGATAGAAAATATGGTTGTAGAACTGAGTAAAAATATAGATACAACATATGAAATCTTTTCACCAAATGATTTTGACAAAGATAATAATGTTGTTGAAATAGAAAAGTTAAATCTAAAGAAAACAGAATTAAATATCGAGATAGAAGCCTTACGTGATAAATTAGACAATTTAGAAAAACAGAAAAGTAAAATAGATGCTTCCTTAGAAGAAATATATGATATAGAAAAGCAACTGGCTAATAATGTTAAAAATACAAAGTATTTAATAGATAAAGAAGTAAAGAAAACAGAAGAAAAAAATATTAAGAAGTCTACATTAATATTAGAACAGCAAATTAATAAAGACAACCATTACATATCTAATATTGTTAAGAAAGATATTGAAAAAGTACATAATAAAATCGAGCTGTGCGAGAACTTGATAGATATGGACTCTAACAGAGCAAAATTAGAAATTACAAAAATAAAAGAAGAACTTTTATATATTGAAAAAAAAGTAAATGCTAAAATGTTTCACGTGAAACATTCAGAAGAAGACTCTGAAAAAATAGGATTATATAAAAATATAAGTGACTTCATAAAAGAATATCAGAAAAAAATTAATATGAAGATATCTTTTAACTATAGTGGTTTAAAGATACTTGATAGTAAATGGAATGTAATAAATGTTATAAGAATTATAAAGGAAGCAATTGATAATGCAGAAAGTCATTCAAATGGTACAATTATTAATATTAATATAGTAATTGATAAAATAAATGTTGAGGAAAATGATTATAATATAGATGATATTTCAACAGATAGCAACCAAGTAGAAAGTGAAATTAATAATGGTGATTTACACCAGATTAATTTCTTGGTTGGAGATGAAAATAGATATAATATAAATATTGTTATTACTGATAATGGTGATGGTTTTACAATGCAGGACGATAATGTTCTATTATCTAATAATCTTAATGGAATATCAATAATGAAGTATAGAACATCATTATTAAATGGAATGATAATAGTAGATTCATCATTAGGTATGGGAACTACAGTTAAACTTGTTTATCAGGTAAGTTAATGTAGAAGAAGTATTTAATGTTAATATGTGTTAAGTCAAATTTATTTTTAAATATTATGGTAGATGGATTAGACGGTAATGTTTCACGTGAAACATTACCTCTTTTAGTTTAGAAATATTAATAAAATTACTGTTAGATTAGTAAATGATATAGAATATAGAAAATAATAAAATTATTTTATTTAAAATTTTAATGGTGTTTAGTTATTATGTAATTTAATCTGTTAAATAATTAATAATAGTAGTATAAAAGGTAAACAATGTTTCACGTGAAACATTTACTCTGATTTATTAAATATTGCACAATAAATTTAATATTTTTATATTTTCTTTTACTAGATTAATAATTATATACGTGATATAATTATTTTCTGAAAGAAATATATAAGGAGTCGTGCAGAATAAATCTTTCAATTAATGGGATTAAAAATGTCAGTAAAATGATAAAATACAAGAATATTTAATCCAAATTCGTGTTGATTATCAACGAATATTATTTATAATATGCATGAAATGATATGGGTAGAATAATTGCTATTGCTAACCAAAAAGGCGGTGTCGGAAAGACAACAACATCTATTAATTTATCAGCGTGTTTAGCAGAAGCAGGTAAGAAAGTGCTTGTAGTTGATATTGACCCACAGGGAAATGCTACAAGTGGACTAGGCGTTGAGAAAAATGAACTTGAAAATACAATATATGAATTATTTGTTGGAGAATGTGAGTTATCTGATTGTCTTATCGAAAATGTATTGGATAATTTATCAGTTTTACCATCAAATGTTAATCTTTCAGGTGCAGAAATAGACCTTATTGGTATAGAAAAAAGAGAATTTTTATTGAAAAAATATATTACACCGATAAGAGATAATTACGATTTTATAATTATCGATTGCCCGCCATCTTTAAATATATTAACAGTAAATGCAATGACAACAGCAGATACAGTATTAGTTCCAATTCAATGTGAATATTATGCATTGGAGGGATTATCACAGTTAATACATACAATTAATCTGGTTAAGCAGAGACTTAACCCTGAGTTAGAGATGGAGGGTGTTGTATTTACAATGTATGATGCCAGAACTAATTTGTCATTGGAAGTTGTTGAAAATGTAAAGAAAAATTTGAAACAGAATGTTTACAAAACAATAATACCAAGAAATATCAGATTAGCAGAAGCACCAAGTCATGGTTTACCAATTAATTTATATGATTCTAAATCTGTAGGTGCTGAAAACTATAGATTATTGGCACAGGAAGTCATTTATAATGATGAGGGTAAAGAGTTCGATGTAAATTCTTTCGATAGTAGTATTTTTGATAAGAAAGAAACAAAGAAAAGTAAACTATCTAAGTTAATAAAGAAAAAGTAAAAGTAATAAAAAATAGATTTTGAACAATTTTAGATATTTGAAATATTAATAATATTAAAAATACTATTAATTTTAAATATTTCTAATATTAAGAATGTTTCACGTGAAACATTTTTGATGATATATTAGTAATAATGAAAATAATAATTATTGAATACTAACATAATAATAATTACTAAATACTAAAGAAATGAAAATATAATAATAAATATAACATAAATATAGTATGGAGGATTGTATCTCTGTTAATTAAATAATATTTAGATATTAATAGAATACATAGAATAATAAAGTATGGCAACTAAAAATTCAAAAAAAGGACTAGGTAAAGGGTTAGATTCCTTAATACCTACAATTGATGCAGAAGAATTAAGTATAAAACCTGCAAAAAAAAATAATAATATAGAGAAGAACGATGGAGTATTTACTGTTAAAATTAATTCAGTAGAACCAAACAGAAATCAGCCAAGAAAGACATTTAATGAAGATGCTTTAACAGAGTTAAGTGAATCTATAAAGCAATATGGAATAATTCAGCCAATAGTAGTTCAGAAAAAGAACGACTATTATGAAATAATAGCCGGTGAGAGAAGATGGAGAGCTGCTAAACAGGCAGGATTAAAAGAAGTTCCTGTTATTATTAAGGATTATAGTGAACAGGAAACAGTAGAGATTGCTTTAATTGAAAATATACAGAGAGAAGAATTAAACCCAATTGAAGAAGCTCTGGCATACAAGAGATTGCTTACAGAATATAATTTAAAGCAGGATCAGGTAGCTGAAAGAGTATCTAAGAGCAGAACAGCAGTTACTAACTCTATGCGATTATTAAAATTAACTGATGAAGTACAACAGATGGTTATAGAGGATCTAATATCAAGTGGACACGCAAGAGCCTTATTACCAATTGAAGATAATGAGTTACAAATACAATTGGCAACAAGAATTATGGACGAGAAACTCAGTGTTAGAGAGACAGAGAAACTTGTAAAGAGTATATTAAATAAAAAGCCTGAGAAGAAAAAAGAAAAGGTTGAAAATGCATTTGTATATGAAGAGATTGAAAATAAGATAAAAGAAATAGTTGGTACAAAGGTAAAAGTAAATCATAAACCAAATGGTAAAGGTAAGATTGAAATAGAATATTATTCTGATAAGGAACTTGAAAGATTACTAGATTTATTTATGAGTACACAGCAATAATTACATAATTACTATATAGTAAGTATATAATAAGTAAATAATAAGCATATAGTAAAGTACAAGAAAGATAGCATTAAGTAATAAAATTATATGTTAATAAGTATATTTTACAGTGGTAGTAAACAAATGCAGAATATAAAAAATTAATCAGAATACAATTAGTTAAAATAATAGAAAGAAGAAATTAACAGATGAATAGTGAGTTATTGAACAAGATAGGAATAGGTGAAATTGATCCTGCATATTTTATTATTGGATTATTAGTTATTTGTTTAGGTTTATTAATATATATAATAGCCACAAATAAGAAAATTAAGATATTGAATGAAAAATATAAGAAATTTATGAGTGGTAAAGATGGAAGGACACTTGAGAACATAATTGCTAAGAGATTTTCACAGGTAGACGAATTAATAGACCTTGATAAAACAAAAGATGAGAGACTTGATGAAATAAACGAGAATCTTCAGATTGCCTTCCAGAAAATTGGAATTGTCAAGTATGATGCATTTAACGAGATGGGTGGAAAATTAAGTTTTGCATTAGCATTACTTAATAAAGAAAATACAGGTTTTGTAATTAATGCAATGCATAGCAGAGAAGGCTGTTATACATATATTAAAGAGATAATCAGAGGAGAGTCATATATATTATTAGGTGAGGAAGAAAAAGAGGCAGTTGATAAAGCTATAAACTGTGATAATTATATGGAATAATATTAATATTATATATGATAAGAATTAATATATAATAAGAGCCGAAGAGATAATATAGAATAATAAATGATAATAGAATAATACAGTATTATGGAAAAAGGGACTTGAACCCTCACGCCAAATATTGCGAAAATATTGTTAAACAGACAGGCGGTATAATTTATGCATAATTTTTTTGAAGCAATTGGTTTTAGTAATCGTAAAGATGGTAAAGAGAAAACATTAATTAGAAATATAGTAAAAAATACCATAAAAGATTACAAAGAAAACCATAATTATAGATTAGAAGCTAAAGGCAAGACTATGGAAGTCGGAATCAAATTTGGTGAGTATATAGGAATGTATATTCAAGGCGAATTTCTAGAAGATGGTGAATTTGAAGTTGATTCTGTATTTCCATATGTAAAACCTATGAGTTATGAAAAATATAAAAATGGAATAACGATTGAACCAAATGTATATAATATATCTTTTTCGGCAGCTTGTGATACATTAAGTGAGAATGGAATATCAATAATTTTCTATTTGCAAAATGGCATTGAATATATGAATTATAAGGATAAGCTAAAGGATGATTATGAAATAGGACTTGCAGGACTCTCTATGTCAGGAAGAATTATTCTGCCTACAAATGTTAACAAAGACTATATAAATAAATATGCTGATAAGAAGAAAAATAAGCAAAACTTGTTTGTTGAAGCAAGAGATGGAAACCAGGATGCAATGGAGTCATTAGCCTTTGACGAAATGGAGATGTATACAAGAATAAATAAGAGAATAGAGAACGAGAACTTATATTCTGTAATAGATACATGTTTCATGCCATATGGTTTGCAATCTGACAAATATTCAATAATTGGAAGAATTGTTAATATTCACAAATGCAGAAATAGCATAACATTTGAAACCGTCTATATATTACATTTAGAATGTAATGATGTAATAATAACAGTTGCAATTAATGATAAGGATTTATTTGGTGTCCCTGAAATTGGAAGAAGATTCAAAGGAATAATATGGTTGCAGGGACGGGTTAAGTTTAATAAGTAAAAAAATATATATAAAGTTATGTAAACTGGAATTACTTGACGATGAATAATATATATGATAAAATTTGATATGTCGAAATTGTTTCCGTAGCTCAGCTGGATAGAGCGACCGCCTCCTAAGCGGTAGGTCGGGTGTTCAAATCACCTCGGGAACGCTTAAATGTAATACTGCAAACCTTTAGTTTGGGTTTGCAGTATTTTATATAAAGATATTATATGGTAAGTGCTATATAAAGATATTATATGGTAAGTGCTATGTAAATGTATGATAAATGCAGCATAGTAAGTATTATGTGATAATTATTATGCAGTAGGTATTATATAAAAATTATTGTAAGCAGATAGAATGTGGTGCAAATATGAATTATATAGTGTTAGATTTAGAATGGAATCAGGCAATTAAACAAGACCATAATTCACAGTTATTATTTGAGATTATAGAGATTGGTGCAGTAAAATTAGATGATAATTTTAAGAAAAAAGGTACATATCAGAAATTGATAAAGCCTGAATTATTTAAGAAGATACATCCAATAGTCACCGGAATTACGAAATTGCAGGATAGAGATTTTACTAATGAGAAGAATTTCAAATATGTTATTAAAGAGTTTTTGAGATGGTGCGGTGACGATTATATATTCTGTACATATGGTAATCAGGACTTGTATGAATTGCAATGTAATATGAGATACCATAATGTAGAGATACCATGGAAATATCCTTTTAAATATATAGATATACAGAAGATTCTCAGTGTAGAATATAAAGAAGAAATCGAACAGATGTCGTTAGAGAAGGCAGTCAATTTCTTAAAGATTAACCATAAAAGCGTATACCACAGAGCATTAGGCGATGCAATGTATACAGCAGAAATTCTATGCAGATTAGATAAGGAAAATATAAGAAAATATATTTCAATCGACCATTGTTGTCTGCCAGAGACAGAGAGAATAGCAAAAGATATTGATTTAGGGACAAATAATGAATATATTACAACTATATTTCCTAGTAAAGAAGAGTTGTTAGAGAATACAAATCTTCACATTACCAGATGTCCGGAATGTATGAAAAAATGCCGTAAGAAGATAAGATGGTTTTCAGATGGGTCGAAATATCTATGTGTAGCAAAATGTGAAGAACATGGTCTGTTAGAGGGTATAATCAATATTAAGAAGTTATATAATGAAGAGAAATACTATGGAATAAGAAAAGTATATCTGATAAATGAAGAGAAGTATAATCATATAGTTGGCAGAAAAGAAGCAATTAAAGAGAAGAGAAGGCAAAAGCGTAAAACACAGAAACAATAAAATAAGAGGAAAGAGATATGCGTAAAAAGACATTTGTAGTTATTAAATATATAATCTGATTTCCTATATATGTTTTGTTAGTCATATTTGGATTTGTAGGTGGTGCAGATTCAAGGGATATATGGGATAATATATCAAAATGGAATAATAAGAATAAAGAATGTCGCAAGCGACATTCTTTATTCTTATTATTCGTTATCCGGAAGTGATTGTTTATAATTCTCAATTAATCCATCAAGTTCTTCTAAGAAACAATCAACACAACCATAGAAAGAATCATTATTAGTAGGATCGTCGAATTTATTACGGATAGCTGAAAGTTCATCGATAGCGGCTGTTAATCTCTTTCTTCCTGTATCATTAAGATATAAGAGATATCTGCTTCGCTCATTTTCTTCAGCAGTATTTTTTCTTAATACAACCTGAATATTAGGTTTCTCACCGATGTATCTATAAGTTATGGCAGGTGAAGCGTGATTAAACATATGCTGAAGATATGTTATATCACCGGTAGATTTGTAATATCTCCAGGCGTAAGTTTTTCTCATTGTCTGGGCACCAATTGCGGATATTCCAACTGATTGACCGACAGCTTTAAATACTCTGTATGCCTGTTCTCTTGATAAAGGTGCAGTAGAATTAGTGTGACCAAGTATAAGATATCCATCAGGATCCTTGCCTTTGACTAATTCATCGATAATTTTCTGGTCTTCTTCAGAAAATTCATAAGTTGTCATTATCTCTCTGGCACCTATGGATACAGAAATAGAAGATTTGCCTTTAACATCTTTATTCTTTAATTTAAGTATCTCCTGAAGTGCCATACCTGTTCCAATACCTATCTGAAACATAATATAATATTTATCGTCTACTTTTCTTAATGCCTGTTTAAATCTTTCTAAAGTTTCATCGTCCTTTATTGGTGCTACCCAACCCATAATATTACCTCTTTTCTATTAAAATTCTATTAAAATATTAACGTATGCCTGAACGTTTCTGACGTCTGCGTCTTCTATTACGACGTCTACGTTTTCGGTTAAAGTTTTGAATAACTCTTGTATATCTTATGACTAAGATTATAACTGCTATAATTATAATTATTGTCAGCAGAATCCAGATATTTATATTTATGGCTCCCTTCTTAGGCTTGCTTGTATTAGATTTGGTATTCTTCTTTGGACCAAATTCAAATGAGTTATCATTTGAATTAAGAACAAGAGAAGTTCCTCCGACATTCTTGTCCGCATAATAATAAGCTATATTAGCAATCTTACCATCGGTCTGTTCTGAAGAATCTAAAAAGTCTAATTCAGATTTACAATCTGCAAGCGTAACACCTTTAGGAAGTACAACATTTCCTTCTGAACCTAATTCTATAAGAGGTGTGCTTGAACCAAAAACAGTATCGAGTTTGTTAGTTGAATTACTAAAAGAAAAATTCTTTTCATTTTCTGCCACATTTGAAAGTGAGAAATTATTAAAACCATAATCTAATAATAACTTTGTGTCATTATATACATTTGCACCGTTAGAACGCATAACAACACTTATAAGTGTCATACCATTACGTCTTGCGAATGTAACAAGTGTTGTGCCTGACTGATCAACATATCCTGTCTTACCACCTAGAATTCCTTCATAATAAACAGGATTATTAGGAAACATCATCTGATGTCTGTTAGCTATAGGCAGAGTCTCCGATTGCTTATTAGTAGCAGGAATAGTATATGTAGTATTAGATTCTATTTTAAGAAATTCATCATTAGCAGCCGCAGCTCTCGTAATCATAGCCATATCATAACAAGTAGTGTAGTGGTCCTCTAAGAACAAACCATGAGGATTGGCAAAATGACTGTCTGTAGCACCTGCCTCTTTGGCACGTGCATTCATCATATCTGCAAATACAGAAATAGCAACTTTTGATTCATCATATTCCTGGCCAGATGCCTTAAGTTCGGATATCTTCTGGGCATAAGCATCACTTTTTCTTGCTACATATTCGGCAACAGCATTAGCTGCTTCATTAGCTGATTTAAGCATAACAGCATAAAGAGAATCTTTTAATGATAGTAATTCACCTTCCTGTCTGGCAATGTGAGCTGCACCAGATTCTAAGGAATATATGTCATAGTGATAGTATTCAACCATATCTGAAAGATTACCATTCTCTAATGCTATTAATGTAGTGAGAATCTTTGTAATACTTGCAGGATACATCTTCTTGTGGCAGTCTTTATCATATAATACTGCACCTGTAGATGCTTCAATCAGAACTCCGGTTTCAGCATAAATGTCGGGGTAGGCAGGCCAGTTTTGTTCACCGTCTGCGTAAACATTTACCTCTGAATTGTGGATAAACACTGAAAAAATTATGGTTAATGTTAATAAAACACTTATATATCTGTAAAATGCAGGAGAAGAAGATGTTCTGCATCCGTTATTTACTTTATTCATAAGGAAAAATCTGCCTTTCAATTTGATAGATATTATTATACACAATATAAAATAAAAATACAACTAATTAATGTTACGTTTTATATAAAAATATTTTGTTGCATAATATATAGATATATTGTTAAATATGTTTAAACAGAAAAATGACCATACCTCAATTGAAGTATGGTTATCTCTCGTATCAGCCTGATATTAAAATATCATTTAAGTATATTATCGGCTTTGTTTGCTGGAATTCATACGCTTAATAACCTTAAGTCGTGTAAATTCTTCACGTTCTTTTTCTTCTAATGCATTTGAAATAGTAGTGGTTAATTCCTGATATGCAGGAATTGTAATATTTTGAAGTGCATTAGCACGCTTCTGCGTTTTCTTGATATTGTGAGCAAGACGGTAGGCAGAATTCTCAACCATAGACAGTTCAATGGTAAGTTCTTTAACCTTTTCGAAACCATGCTTTGCAGCATCTAAAGATTCTCTAGTACTGTAAAATGCATAGTCAGGAGTATCTTTTCTCTCATTGTCATATTCGACAAGAGGAATTTCAGTACCCATAATACTACGTGTTTTAATCTTAATGGAATCTTCGATAGGAATTGCATATGCAAATGCATTTACTTCGTTAATTCCCATTTCAATATTAGCTTTTTGCAAAGCCTTATATGCTTCTGTATATGTGTTATCAATTTTACTCTGAATACTCTCTGCCTTTGAGATAAGCTCCATTAGTTCACGAATAAGTATGTTTCTTTTCTTATCCATTAACTCATATCCCTGTTTAGCAAGAGCTAAAGAGTTTTTTGCAATTATAAGGTTGCCCTTTGTGGGGAATGTATTTGGATTCATATATACCATACCTTTCTCAAATACAATTAATTAAGCTCTAAATCATCTGTATAATTATCATAATACTTATCAAGAATCTTGGTATCGATTCGGTCTAGTTCTTCTTTTGGCAGCATATGAAGTAATTTCCAGCCCAAATCCAAGGTAGTGATGATATCTCTGTTCTCGTAGTCTTTCTGTCCTACAAAATGACGTTCAAATGCGTTACCAAATGCGAGATATTTCTTATCAGTATCAGAAAGTTCATCTTCACCGATTACTGATGCTAAGGCTCTTGCTTCACCAACTTTCGCATAGGATGAGAATAACTGGTTGGCAACTGACTGGTGGTCGTCCCTTGTGAAGCCTTCACCGATACCATCTTTCATAAGACGTGAAAGTGATGGCAGAACATTAATTGGAGGATAGATTGACTGACCATGTAATGTACGGTCTAGAACTATCTGTCCCTCAGTAATATATCCTGTTAAGTCAGGAATTGGATGAGTAATATCATCATTAGGCATTGTAAGTATAGGAATCTGGGTTACAGAACCTTTACTGTTGTTAGCGATACCTGCACGTTCATAGATAGTTGCAAGTTCACTGTATAAATATCCGGGATAACCTTTACGTGATGGAATCTCGCCTTTTGAAGATGAAACCTCACGCATAGCCTCTGCAAATGATGTCATATCAGTTAAGATTACAAGAACGTGCTTACCTTCATCAAATGCAAGGTATTCGGCAGCCGTTAAAGCAACCTTAGGAGTAATAAGTCTTTCTACAACAGGATCATTTGCAAGATTTAAGAACATTACAACGTGGTCAGATACACCACTTTCATCAAATGTCTTTCTGAAATAATCAGCTACATCATGTTTAACGCCCATTGCACCAAAGATTACTACAAGTTCTTCGTCAGAGTCATCTCCAAGAGAAGCCTGTTTAACAATCTGTGCTGCAAGTTCATTATGTGGAAGACCATTTCCGGAGAAGATAGGAAGCTTCTGTCCACGAATAAGTGTTGTAAGTCCATCAATTGCAGATATACCTGTTCTGATGTAGTTACGTGGATATTCACGAGTTACAGGGTTAAGTGGCTTACCATTAACATCCCTCTTTATATCTGAAATGATTGGTCCCATACCATCGATTGGTTTACCGATACCATTAAATGTTCTTCCTAATATGTCTAAAGAAAGAGGAATCATAAGTGGGTGTCCTGTAAGTTTTGTATGGGTATTTGTAAGTGACATATTCTCAGAACCCTCAAATACCTGGATAATAGCCTTATCTTCGTAAATCTCGATAATTCTTCCAAGTTTCTTATGAGGATCATTATCTAATGTAAGTTCAACAATTTCATCATATGCGGCATTAGAAACACCTTCTAGTGCTACAAGAGGGCCTTTTATTTCACTAAGACCTAAATATTCAATAGCCATTTTCTAATACCTCCTATCCATTCTTTCTCATTACTTCATCATAGAATGTATCAATATATTTCTTATAATCATCAAACATTTCCAAGTGGTCATTTGGAATGTCGTATTTGATTGCTATTATTTTCTCGAAAATATCATTTTCTTTTAATACACTCATTGGCATACCTAGTCCGATAAGTGCGCGGGCTTTATTATTGAGGTATAAAATTGTTCTCATCATAAGATTCTGCTTCTCAAGTGATACGCAGGTATCATCTTTATGGAAAGCATTCTGTTGTAAGAAACCAAGACGTATAACACGGGCAATTTCAAGTGTCAGCTTCTGGTCATCAGGAAGAACATCACTACCAATAAGTTTAACAATCTCTATAAGACTGCTTTCCTGGTTAAGTATTGCAAGAATCTCATTTCTGTTAGATACGAAATCGTTTGCAACATTTTCATTATACCAAGGTGCAAGGTCTAATAAATATTCTGAATAACTTGTAAGCCAGTGAATGGCTGGGAAATGTCTTGCATAAGCAAGTGATTTATCAAGTCCCCAGAAACATCTTACGAAACGTTTAGTATTCTGTGTAACTGGTTCAGAGAAGTCACCACCCTGTGGAGAAACAGCACCGATTATAGATACTGAACCCTCTGTACAGTTAAGATTCTGTACATAACCCGCTCTTTCATAGAATGCTGATAACTTACTTGCAAGGTATGCAGGGAAACCTTCTTCAGCAGGCATTTCTTCAAGACGGCCTGATAATTCACGAAGGGCCTCTGCCCATCTTGATGTTGAGTCTGCCATAATTGCTACATGGTAACCCATATCTCTGTAATATTCTGCAAGTGTAATACCTGTGTAAATACTTGCCTCACGTGCAGCCACAGGCATATTAGATGTATTTGCAATAAGGGTGGTTCTATCCATAAGAGGATTACCTGACTTAGGATCGACTAACTTAGAGAAATCTTCAAGAACCTGTGTCATCTCATTACCACGCTCACCACAACCAATGTATACGATAATGTCAGCATCTGACCATTTAGCTATCTGGTGCTGTGTCATTGTCTTACCTGTACCGAAACCACCTGGAATAGCCGCTGTACCACCCTTAGCAATAGGGAAGAGTGTATCAAGGATACGCTGACCTGTAACAAGTGGCTTTGTAGATGGGAAACGCTTGTTAATAGGACGTGGAACTCGAATTGGCCATTTCTGTGTCATTGTAAGTTCTAAGTCTGTACCATCTTTCTGTGTTATGGTTACGATAGTTTCATTAATAGTATACTCACCGTCAGATACAACACTTTTAACTGTACCTGAAATATATGGAGGAACCATACATTTATGAACAATAGCAGAGGTCTCTGGAACTTCAGCTATTATTGTGCCACCCTGGACTTCATCACCGGGTGCTACTGTAATATGAGTATTCCATTTCTTAGAAGTATCAAGGGAATCTACACTGATACCTCTTGAAATATAGATACCGGACTGTTTAGCAATATCACTTAATGGACGTTCAATACCGTCGAATATATTGTGAATGATACCGGGTGCAAGAGTAACGAATATAGAACTACCTGTAGAATATACAAGGTCTCCGGGTTTAAGACCTGAGGTCTCTTCATATACCTGGATTGTTGTCATCTCAGATGTAAGTCCGATTACTTCACCGACTAATTTCTCATCACTAACATAGACCATTTCGCCCATTTTAAATGCGGTACGACCTTTTATGTAGATGACCGGTCCGTTTATACCATAAATTTTACCTGTTAATTCATTATTCATGGAGCAACCTCCTAAAATGTAATTGTGTAGTCAGTTTTTATTTCATTTATTTTGTAATTAAATGAGTTGTCTACAAGAATATTTCTGGCAGGAATAATTGCTCTCATTCCTCTGCCAAAAGAATATTTGCTTATAGATATGGCTACACCTGTTTTAGCTTCGAGATAATCTTTTTTGTCAGCATCTAAAGGGTCAATATATATTGTAATATCTGATTCAGGTGCTATTTCAATAGAAGATTTTATCTCATTTACCAGAAGATTCTTATAATCCTCTGTTTCAAAATAGTCATTTAACATTTTCTGTACTTCATCAAAAAGTAATTCTTTTAAATCATCTTTCTTATGAGTAAGTTTTCTTCGAATATGCTGCTGTTGTAAAGAAAAATCTTTACTAAATTCACGTCTGATGCTTTCCATCTGGGTATGTTCCTGAATCTCCCATTTCTTAATAGCATCTTTTTTATAATTTTCAAACTGTATATTTAAGCCTTCTTTATATTCTTCAACAAGACTGGCTTTTTTCTGCATGGCAGAATTCATAGAAACTTCCATAAAGTGTTGTAATTTATCGTTAATATTCATATTGCCTCGCATTCTGCCACTTAAAAAATGTGGCTAAAACATTAAAGTTTAAGTCCTATGGCTTCACTTACATAAGATGTAATAAAGTCGCTGCGACGTCCGCTGCCATGTCTGTCAGGAATCTCGACAAGAAGTGGCTGCTTACGGTTAAGCTTTATATCATCTATGATTTCAGGAAACTCAAAACTTAATTTCTCTGTTATGAGAATAATACCAATCTCTTTATCAGATAAGGCATTATTTAAGGCATCTTTTAATTCGCCTTTTTCGTGGACGACTACGCCTTCAATACCGGCTAGTCGCAACCCTGTCTGGGTATCTACGTTATCACTGATTAAAAATATCTTCATACTGGTCTCCATTCCGGAGCGTTTTATGACAGGACAGACATGAAATTACTCAGGATTTAAGTAATTTCATGTTGTATAAAATAATACCTGGTATTATTTTACATTTGTCTCCACTCCTGTATCTTACAATTTACTTAAAATCATGAATGAGATAATAAGTCCGTAAAGAGCAACACCTTCGGCAAGACCTACGAAGATAAGTGATTTACCAAGGATACTCTGGTCTTCACTAATTGCACCAAGAGCTGCACTTGCTGCACTTGCAACGGCGATACCACCACCGATACAAGATAAGCCTGTAACTAATGCTGCACCGATATAACCAAGACCTGTTGCAAGACCACTTGAAGTAGCTGTAGTAGCAGCTTCAGCGGCTGAAACATTACCTGTAAACATTACTATCTGTGAAATAATTAAGATGCCGAAGAAAGAAATTATATTAATAGCGAGGCTCTTCTTATAATGACCTCTTGATTTTTCTCCAATGGCATATGCTCCAAATGGAACTACAATACTAAGAATAAGTGCGATTGCTAAAGTGATTTTTACTGCTAACATAAATTAATCCTCCTTAAATTCGTAAGTTATTCTGATAATAATCAGTTTTATTTATTTAGATTTTTCAGTAGAAAAACTACTTACATGTTTAAATGGTTTAAATTCTCTGCCGCTGCCGCTGTAGAATCGGCTGAACATTTCGTAATACTCAAGACGTAATACCTGAATACCAACGATAAGTCCCTCAAGACAGATTACAAATAAGTTACCAAGAACTATTACTACCCAGTTAGGTGATGAGCTTTCAGCTTTACCTAACATAAGTACAACTTCCATCATAGATGCATGGCTGACTGCGAATGCACCAATACGGATAAATGATAATGTATTTGAAAAATAACTTAACAAAACTTCAAATAATTCGAAGAATGTCTGGGTAATGAACATTCCAATACCTGTCTTTTCTTCCGGTTTTGTCTTAGTTATTAAATGTGTAAGTGGTTCTTTAAGTGCTATTAATATAAGAGGTACACCAAACATTATGGCAAGTACAATACCTGCAGGAACTTTCTTGTGAGCCATTAATAATGCCACAACAGCTACAAGTGAACCATAGAATACAAAACCTGCGAGTGCGTTTGTATCAAAGAAAATGTTCTCTGTGTCTTTATTCTTAATTGCATTTGTTATATGGAAAATCATTGTTACTAAGATAAGGAACATACCAAATCCTATCGCAACGACAAACACTGTATTTAATCGTCCAATAAGTGGAACACTTGACATTGCATCAACTGGCTTTAACCATACCGCGTGGATTACATCTTCAAAACCGAATATACTTCCGAACATAAAACCGAAGAATGTTGAGAATATACCACATGTTCCAATAATTGCTGCAAGGTCCATCTTCTTAAAATAGTACAGAAGAAAGCCTGCAATGACTAAAACTAATCCCTGACCGACATCACCAAACATTGCACCGAATATAAATGAATAGGTAAGTGCAACGAATATTGTAGGATCTAATTCGTTATAAGCAGGAAGTCCATACATCTTAATGTACATCTCGAAAGGTTTAAAAATCTTAGGATTCTTAAGCTTTGTAGGAGGTGTCTTGTCTTTTCTTCCTGAACGGTCCTCTACGATACATACGACATTATCATCATCTTTAATCTCACCTATGAATCTGTCGCAGTCTTTTTCAGTCATCCAGCCACAAATGATATAGAATATTTCGCCATCATTATTCGTGTGGGTAGCCATCTTTCTTACATCAAAGTTCTCATATGCAATCTTAATTCTCTCATATGATGTAACAATTGCATTCTGTTCTTTTTGAACTTTGGCTTTAACCTGTTCATTAAGTCCTTCTATCTTAACACTTAAATCATTAATTCTATTAGTAAGGTCTTCACAGGCTTTCTCGGGGGTTCCGTTAACTTCATCAGGGATAAATGTTCTCTCAAAATGCATTGATGTATAAGTTGCATCAATTTTATTAGCTTCATCAACAGGAACGAAGTAAACACCCCAGACATATTCATTGTCTGTAAGACATTTTTCAAAAACGGAGTTATCGTTATTAGACATATAATCTTCTAATTTTGAAAAATATTCTTTAGGAATTCGTCCAAATCTGAATTTGATATGTTTAAGATGTAAAATACTGCTTATATCATAATTCAAATCCACAAATGGATTAATCTTATTATATCTGTCCTCTAAGTTCTTCTTAATTTCTTCAAGTTCAGCAATCTTATTCTGATATTTACGAACCTGACGGCTGGTCTTAGATATAATGTTACCTGCCATCTCGACAGTAATGTTATCTAAATATGTTATATCCTTTGTATCTATATACGTAAGAAGTTCCTTTCCTTTAGATAAAAATTCTTTATACGGATTCGCCTCTAAATAAGGGGAAACATAATTAGATGATTGTAATTCCAACATAGAATTTTCAAGATGTATTTCATATTTTGATAAATATTGATTTATAACTCTGTCGATATCATCATTAGGTCCGGTGATACTGACGAATTTCATCTTTTCAATCAACTCATTTCACCTCCGAATTATACAATATATCGTTTATCTCTGATACCGGAAGTGAATACCTTACACACTCGGTAAGAGATATTAATTTTGCTATCTCCTGATTCTTTTGGTGCAGATATGTATTGACACATGCAAGAGAATAAGGATTGTTTCTAAATGATAATGAATATATTTTATTCAGGTAAGTTTCATACATAGTTTCGTATGAATTATCATTTAATTCACTATCGTTATATGTTTTACCATAGTAAGTTGATTTAAGCATTTCAGACATAGCGTTTATGTTATCCACATTTACAAGCTGTTTTATCTGAGCTTTGCTTAATTTATAATTTACAGGTATGAGCATCGAATATATCTGTGCAGGTTTAAGATTATAATATTTTTTACTTCTGTATATCCATTGAAGATTTAAGAGGTCTATCTTATAACCATAGGCTTCGGTTATGACTTTATGGTCAATTCCTTTCAGATATTTGTCACGACTGTTCCACATTGTCTCGAAATATAATAAATCTAATGCAAGCTCGTAATCAAATAATGATGGATTACTTCCCAAGTCGTGTATATGCTTCAAAGGTGCTGCATATTGTGTATTACTTATTGCTAAAACACATTCGTCTACTGAAGTAGATTTTGATATGGCATCAAGGTCTAAATCAGAAAAACGTTCAAAATATGGCTTTATAACAGACAAATCCATAATTACTTTGTGCTTATCTGTCAGTTCGCGAAACACCTGTTTTAAAATATGTGTTTCATATCTCATAAAATATATTTCTAAATATTTACGTTGTTTGACGGAGGCAAAATTATAAAGCTTACCAAAATCTTTATAGCTGGATAACAATAAGTAGCGTTCTAAGTCACCACGATGCAATCCGTTAACGTCAACGCTACTAAAGATGTCTTTATAAGATTTTAGGTTACCAATATAATTAACTACTTCTGTTACTGAGGACAGTCCCGCCATTTCAGTAAACATTTCATGAGTAATGAGATTGCTTTCCATTGCACGAACTTTAGTTGTAAGGCCACTGTAAGCTAATAGATTACTCATCAAATCACTCCTTTATAAGCTCGGCAAAAATATCTCCGGCCATCTTTGTGTGATTGGTTTTAAAAGCATCGTCTAATTTCTGTAAATCTTTTTCTGTGTTTGCTCGCATCTGCTTGAGAATCTTGTCATTGTCCGCCTGAAGTTTCACTTTGAATTCTTCAATGTGTTTTTTAACATTTTCTTCAAGTTCTCTGTCGAGAGACTCTGTTTTCTCAGACATCTCCTTAGCATAATCTTCCTTCTCTTTATCTGCTGAAGTAAGTATGCTTTCAGAAGCACTGTCTATCTTGGATAATTCGGAAATAACTTGTTCAACTTGATATTCCATGTATAATCACACTCCTTTTTCAATCCAATTATACGCATAATACACCTTTAAAATAAAAATTTCAACCACTATTTTGAAAATATGCTTATTGATAATTTTCAAAAAAGGACTTTTTTTTTGAAAGATAATAAGGTATCATTTTAGTATATATAATAATATTTAGTATATATAATAATATATCAGAAACGAGAGAAAGCAGGTATAATTTAGTGAGATTAAGAAATGTAAAAGGTTCAAGAGAAGCGATAGCAGAAAGTGAATTTACCATAAATGATTTTGCAGAGCATAAAGGAAAATGGAATGAAGTGTTTGGCAATGATAATCCGATAAGAATTGAAATCGGTATGGGTAAAGGTAAGTTTATAACGGAGCTTGCATTACAAAATCCAGATATCAATTACATCGGAATTGAGAAGTATTCAAGTGTTTTAATCAGAGCAATTGAGAAGAGAAAGAACATAGAACTTAACAATCTCATATACATCAGAATGGACGCAGTAGAAATATGTGATGCATTTGAAAAAGGAGAAGTGGACAGAATATATCTTAATTTCTCTGATCCATGGCCAAAGGACAGACACGCTAAGAGACGTCTTACATCTAGACAGTTTTTCGCCAGATACGATGAAATATTAAAACCTGATGGCAAAGTGGAATTCAAGACAGATAACAGAGACTTGTTTGATTTCTCTTTAGAGGAAATACCTGAAACAACATTTAAGATTGATGAATATACATTTGACCTCCATAGTGATAAGGAAGCCGATATCTATAAGGGGAATGTGATGACTGAATACGAGGAGAAGTTCGTAGGACTTGGAAATCCTATCTGCAAGCTTGTTGCTTCGAGAAAATAATCTCTTGCTTTTTTTCTTACCAGGAAATTTCGTTGAAATTGTCCTGGTAAGTAAAAAACGCTCCGCGAGGATCGCACTGCGGAGGAGAATGTCGCAAGCGACATTCTATATTCTATATCATATGTGTATATGCCATATGTCAAAAAAGTATTAAATGAATACATTATAATAGGAAGATATAGGTACCATATGAAATAGATATACTTAAATTTTTTCGGAAAATACAGAGATTAGATATATTTTTAAGGGTAATTTTATTAAGTATATTTTTTAGAAAACATATGGAGTTGTGAAAAGGGGAAAATTATGGGTAGAAAATGTTTTTTTTGTAAGATTAGAAGATGTGGCAGAAGGAGATGTTGTCACAGGCATTTTGATGAAAGATGGTTCAACAGGTGTTGCTGCAATTTTAAGAAGTCTATGGACGAAGTATATAATTTACTTAATCCAAAGTAGAAAATATTTTAGATTATTTAGGATAATAGATATCAAGGTTCCATAAAGAATAAAAGATAGTGAAAATTGAGAATTATAACTTAGAGATATAGGACAGAGCGTTTGATGGATGGGGATTAGACATCAAATACTCTGTTCTATATCTCTGTTTTGGCCTATAACTCTATAATTCGCAATTAGGTATATTTCGGATTAAATTTTCAACATCTTATTGTACTTTTCGGTATATTTTATAGGTTAAAGTATTTTTTAATCTTAGTTTCGACCACATTTTTAGTAACGGCTTCTTCAAGTCTGCCTAACACTTTACCGTCTTTAATAAATAAAAGTGTTGGTATTGATAAAACACGATAGTCAAGTGCGACCATAGGATTTTCATCAATATTAATTTTGCCCATCTTAATTGAATTAATATATTTTTTTTCAATTTCATTTACAACAGGTGCCATAACCTTGCAAGGCATACACCAATCTGCATAAAAATCAACAATTACAGGCATATCTGATTCTAAAACTTCATTTTCGAAATTATCTGCATTTAAAACTTTCATACTATTCTCCAATCCGCAGACGTTCTCGTCGGAGGAATCGCGGGCTGAATATTAAATTCAGCCCTGCGATAAAAGTTATATTGTGACGTCTGCGGCACAATATAACTGTGAAAAAAATAATCGCATCGGCATTATTTTTTTCACTATTCTCCAATCCGCATATTATAATTTATTTGACTGTTACATCTTCAACAGTAATATTTTTTTCAGTAAGTTTTCGGTTTATTACCCTGTCTGTAAGGAATGCGATTACCGCAACACATGGAACACCTAGAAACATTCCGATTGGTCCGGCAAGCCAGCCGCCTACAGTTATGGCAAATATTATCCAGACAGGACGAAGTCCGGTGCTTTCTCCAAGTATCTTTGGACCGAGATATAAGCCATCAAATTGCTGTAAGGCAAGTATCAGTACACCGAAAACTAAAGCATATTTCCAATCAATGGTAAGTAATATAAGAACTCCTGGAACTGCACCTATAAATGGTCCGAAATATGGAATCATATTTGTAATACCTACGATAACGCTTATAAGCATTGAGTATTTAAGACCTAGAATGTTCATAAACAGAAAGCACAGGAATCCTATTATGGTTGAATCAATTGTTTTACCAACGATAAATTTTCCAAAGATTTTATTACATTCGCTTAATGTCTGTGATATCTTATCAGCATGTGACTTCTTGAAGATAACATATATTACTTTTTTGCAATTAGTAAGAAGTCGCTGCTTATCGATGAGCATATAGCAGGATACCATAATTGCTATAATCAGGTTAATAACCCATGAAATAACCGACATAGAAGTATTGTACAATAATGGCAGAATTGTATCAAGAGAACCCTGAACAAATTCAATTATTTTTGAACTGTTATCCTTAACAACTGATGTAATATATTCTATATCCCAGGTTGGATGTTCCTTACTGGTTTTATCAAGGAAATTAACAAGTTTGTCATAAGAACCCTGCACACCATCATAAATATTCTTAAGACTTGAATATATCTCAGGTACAATAATAGAAATACATACTCCGATTATTCCAAGAACGATGACATATGAAAATAGTATTGATATAAATTTTCTGATTTTATCGGATTTAATCCTGAAAATTTTCTTAAGTAACTTGCCATCTATTAATTTAACAAGAGGATTCATTAAGTAAGCAATAAAAATGCCAATTAGAAATGGTGAAAGCACATCAAGAATTTTGTGTACTGTCCGAAGTGTAGAACCCCAGTTCCATATAAGTTTAAATGCTATAATAGCAACTATAAAAGTAATAAGAACATACATAGAAATGGTGTAATATTTCTTGTTCTTCTCGAATTTGTGTTTATCCATTTTTACCTCCACTTTAAAATTTGAAATTTATATAATAAATACTGAATATATAGATATATAACAAAATATATACCATATCAGACATTACATTTCTATGGTAAAAAATGTCTGAAATATAAAATAAATTATATATAAAAGTATAACATATAAACGGAAGGTTGCAAAATAAATTTATGATAAAGTTATGGAGTTATATCACCTTGTAATGAGATTATTCCATAAAAATAATATAACATAAAATATAAGTAAAAATTAATCAGTGAACACAAAAAAAGCACCTGCCCCGGAAGTCGAGCTTCCAAAACTGGTACTTCTAGTGCGCCTCCAGGGGTTCGAACCCTGGACACCCTGTGTGACCTGATGAATTTTATTTAATTTTATTTCGCCTCAAATATTGTTATATTATGTGTCACAATGCCTTTATTTATCAGCAGTTCAGGTGTTATAACCTGTTAAAGAAATTTAGTAACAAAATATAATATTTTTTAAAAAGTAGAAAATTTTGTGGGCAAGATTTTTGTTGTTGGAGCCTATATTGTACAAAAGTTAGTTTATAGAAATTCGGTTACTGAATTTATTTACAATAAATTTTTAACCTTGTTAACATGATTTATATCTCTAATGTAATTACTATTAACTACATTGATTTTTAACAATTTAATGAAAGGACATACTATATGCTGTCTACTGGTGAGCAGTGGAATCCGAGCGATCTTTACAAAATCGATATGCCTGTAGCTCTTGTTGAAAAGCAAAAAGCAAAAGCTATCAAGTAAGCCAAGAAACTATTACAACGTGAAGGATTGCTTCCTCCTGATGAACCATTAGCTTCTTGATCTAATTTCCTAACTCTATAACACTTCAAAAAGTTGCCTGCCTTAGACAGCTTATTTAAGTGTGCCTATTTATGGTCTTCCTCTACTTTCTTTCACACTAAACCTCCAAACTGTGTAATTTTATCTTACATCAGTTTAGAGGTTTACACAAACTTTGGGACGCTCCCGAACTTGCATTAACGCCCGATGGATTACAAAATTTTGTAGATTCTATAAGAAATTTCTTTTCAATTTTAATTAATTATTGCCAGTCCTATAATTAAATGGGACTGGCAATAATATCGTATTCTAAAATACCTTGATTCATAAATCATGATTACATTATTTAATAACTTGCTTTATTTATCTTCTATTGTCTTTTTTTATTAAGTCAAAGGATTTCACATAACTTTTATTAGTATTATTTTTCATTAACTCCAATAAGTAATCATATTCAATTTCCGATTTATGAAGTTTTTTATAATAGTCCTTTATTAAAGCAGCATAACCACTTGCTATTGCTGTAGACTGTGATGTTCCACTCGAAATAGTCGAAATGAGCTTATCATTTTCAACAGTCAAAGATTCAATGTCTACACCTGGATATTTAACAATAGACTCCTTCTTATCCATCGTTATATTACATTCTTCCCATAATATTCCTTTTTCGTTAATACTTTGTACAGCAATAACTGTCTCCAACGAAGCTGGAAATAATAAATCTTTATTATCATAATCTCCTGCCGCTGCTAATATAGTAATCCCTTGTCTTTGCATTTCTGCAATTTGTTTAACTACTTGTTCACTATAGTTCATTCCTCCTAAGCTTATATTAACAATTGTAGCTTTTGAATTACTAATATACTGTAAAGCTTTCAACAAATAGTCATTATTTGTTAATCCTTCATCTGATATCGCTTTAACAATTATTATTTTTGCTTTAGGAGCTATTCCATAAACTTCATTGTAACCATCTCCACACGCAATGCTAACCATTTCTGTTCCATGACCATTATAATCATTTGTATTTCCTGAGTCATCAAGAACATTATATTTTCCCACGATTCTATCGCCTAGTTTCTTTGCATATGCATCAGAAATTCCTGAATCAATAAACGCAATAGTCTGTGAATCACCTTTTGAATATTTTAGCAATTGATTATAATTCATTTTTTTTAAGTACCAATTGGATTCATTGTTACTTGTTACAATCGTTATAACTGCAATTCCAACTCCTACAAATAGTAATATTCCTAAAATTATTATTATTATTGATAAAGGCTTAAAATTATTAATTGGCATAATACTTTTTTTCTTTAGAAAAAATATTACGCAGATAATCATGCATATTAAAAATATATACTTACCATATATACCATATTTATTGATTATTTCTATCATGATTTTTCTCCTCATGTTTATTGCTTCTTTACAGTAAATATGCCAACCCATGTGAAATTGATTATAACACCTCTAGAACCATTTTTTGCATCAATTCGCGTAGCAATTAATCCAAAATACCCAGCTCCAACCGCTGAGAGTCCGCTTATCAATGCTGACACTGCCGCTGACCCCTTTGAAATCAGCCCTTCCGGTGCCAAGGCGGCAGCAGCAGTATATGATGCAGTTCCTCCTGATACCATCCACGCAGAATTGCTTATTGTATTAAATGTGCTTACTATTTTCTTAGCACTCTTCTTGCTTGCATATCTTTTGATTCCCCACCATTTAACTACAACTTTATCAACATTTCCTCCCTGAATAGCTAAATCTTCATTTATTTCATATACTGTTCCGTTATCTGTCACGTCATATTCTTCAGTTTGTAATAAATCATTAACTTGTTCCATCCCGGCTAAAATTGCCTCATAGTTTTCCTGACCAATCTTATCTATTTCCTTTTGAGAGATTTCAAGCACAAATTGACCGTTTACAACCTCAACATCATCATCCAACTCATCAATTAACTCATCAAAAGTTATACCATATTCCTCTTGCTCATAATGATTCTGCGCATATTCTCCTGAATCTGCATACACGGACACATTAATATTACTAACTGTTATTGCCATTGCTAGAGTAATTGCTATAATTTTTGTCACTTTATTCAATAATATCTTCTTCATGTAAAAACCTCTTTCTTTTTCTAATAGAGTACTTATTAAATGTTCTTTAATTTAATAGATACATTTGCTATGTATAAAATACAAATTTTTTAATGTTTCGAAACGCTTATTACTATATTTCTTTATCATTACAAATTCAATAAATTTTACACAAACGTTAAAAAAAACGACATAAACGTCGTTTTTTTTACATAGATGCAAACTTTTTCTTTGCTGCAATATATCTTTTTTTCGTCTCCGTGTATTTCCTAACACTAATATATGCCTTCTTACCCTTCACAAAATATGCAAACTCTTTATCTAAATGTTCCACACAATTCAAATTAATTAGAAAAGATTTATGACACTTGAAAAAACCATACTCTTCCAGTTTTGTTTCCAAATCATTAATCTTCTCACTGCATTCATAACATCTGTCAATTGTATTAATAACACAGCCTCTTTTATTGGTTTCTATAAATAGAATATCATTAACCAAAATATTTTTTGTATCATTTCCATTTGTTCCCGTCAATGAGAAACTGTTTTTTCGATTAATCTCTCTTACTTTTTCAAAAGCTTCTTTTAATTCCTCTTTCATTTTTGTTTTATCCACATACCGGAATGCATCCACCAGATAACCTTTTCTTGCACAATTCAGATGCGTTGTCAAAATTATAATGATGCTTTCCGAATATTGTTCTTTATAATTCATTATAGTTTCAAAGCCATCCATTTCCGGCATGTCAACATCCATTAATACTACATTATATTCTCCGTTATTTTTGATAAATTCTACACCTGATTCAAAAGTATCTATTTTATCCGTTTTCTCTGTATAGCCTTTTACAACATCTGAAGCCAAATTCCTCCATTTTACTTCATCATCAACAATTGCTATTTTCATTTTTCTATGCCCTTTCTTCATTTTTTAACGTTATGGAAATTATAAACTTATCATCCACAATTTCTATATCCATCAATCCTTTGCAATCCACAACGCTATCCTCTACATTTTTCATCCCCCATCCATGATATTCTTTTTCACTTTTCGTTGTCTGCAATCTGTTCTTATCCAGTTTATCGTTAATACAATAGTAATTACCTATTTCTACAATTATTTCTTTTATCGTATATCGGCATATCACCCATATTTCCCTTTTCGTTGTTTTATCTGCTGCCTCTATTGCATTGCTCAACAAATTAAAAAATATTGTGCATAAATTGTAAGCACTAATATTACACTGTGAAGGAAAATGCCCGGCTACATTTATTTTTATATTTTTACTCTTTGCTTCTACAAAAGCTTTATTTAGAACAGCATTAACGATATCATTTCCTACATTAATGTTGCTCCCCAGATTATCTACTTTTCCAATAATATCCTGAAAATACTCCTCAAACTCTTGGTCTCTTCCTTCTTGCTTTAATTTATTTAAGAAATAAAGATGTCCTCTGATATCATGTCTGAATTTTTTTGTTTCCTTTTCTCTCTCATTCAGATATTCATACTGTTTTACCTGTTCCTCAAGATACTGTTTAATAATTAATTCTTTTTCTTTGTGTATATTTCTTGAAACCAACAGTAATATTACACATGCCATTTGTATCAATAGTCCTATGGTTACCGATATGTATATAATGATATATGCAATTTTATTTTGATATGCAATTTCCTCAAGAGTGACACGGGTCATCAACGCTAATATGCAGAAATCTGCAAATAAATTTAATGTAAAAAGAGCCAGATACTTTATATGAACCTTTCTTATGCCTTCATCTGTTATTCTTCTTAAAAGTATACTTACCATACTAATAAAACTCAATGATAACAATGCCGCAAAAAGATTTTCTAAAGAATCATTATTATAATTCATGACTGCGCTTGCTATATCTACCAGTAAAATTGACAACATGTCAAGTATTTCTACAATAACAGATACCCATATAGCACATACAATTATTTTCTTATTATTTTCTTCATAACATATTTGCATGATTATTACAACGCATAACAAATAGATTATTAATGCGATTGTCTGGTTTTTTATCACACTAATAATCAGTGAAACAACAACGGATACTATCAGTATTTTTAGATACCTATATTTATCACCTGTTTTTTCTCTTAACTTCAAATAAACTTTACATATCAACACTATTCCTAGTATATGTAAAATATCAGTAATGACTTTACAAAGTATACTCATTATTCCTCCCGGATTGTAAAATATAATATATAATTATAGCATATTTTATGCAATCTGGGAAATTTATGGTTATTTGCTTAAAACCAACTAAAAAACCACTTATACCATCTTCCAAACAAAGGTAAATCCTTTCCGTATATACTTTTGTATTGCCCGGACAACTGATAGGATACCTTTTTTATTTTTTCTGTAAATAGTTTTTGCACCAACGTTGATTTATTTTACATAAACGTTTGATAAGTTCATTATATCTTCTTCAATTTTTTCTTTCTCCGCTCTTGCAACCACTTTTCCTTCCAGTAACTCATCCATTTCTTTCATAGTTACATCAAACAACTCTGCATCAAATTCTTTACCGTAAATATCCGTAAGCTCGACTCTTGCCTGCGTATTCATCTCCGATCGGATTTTATAACGTTCTTCTGAAACTTTTTCTGTATCCTCCGGCTCAACTTTATCCTTTGCAATATCATATTCCGGATATGCAATAGCCTGATTCCTTTCAATCTTATCTGCCATCTTTTCCAGTCTTAATATTACATTGCCATACCGCTCTTTATTTTCGATACATTCTTCCATTTCATACATGGAATACATCTTATAAAATTGTGGCAAATCCCTTAACTGTCTGTCTATCTGATAAAGCTCCATCTGAACTTCTCTTAACGCTTTCCCTGCCTGTTCCTTGCGTTTTTCCTTTTCCTTTCTGGCATTAACCACCGTTTCATAGGAACGCTTTTCTTCGTTTAATCGTTCTCTCTTTCTAATCAGGTCGTATGCTCTTTTAATAACATCCATATCCTTTGGAACAAATTTTCGGAACTGTTCAATCTTTTTATCATTATCCTTTTCTGAATACATAATGCACAAAAGATTTTTTCTTAACTGTTCCAGATTTCTTGCAACTTTGATGACTTTATTCTTAACACTTTGTGCCAACTGCTTTGCTTCTTCCTTGAGTTTTAAAATCCCTTCATTGCAGAACCGAATCATCTTATTAACCATTTTGATGTGTCTGTTGGCTTCCCCTCTGTCAGTTTTAATGTTCCTTTTCTCCATCTGGGATGCCACAGTTCCCAAATGCTTTGTCGGTAAAATTTCAAGTCCCTGCCGTTCATAAGAACGGTGGTCTATCCTCTCATCATGTCCTGACTTTTCAAGATATTTGTTACACTCCGCCCAGCTCATCCTCCATTTTTCAACGTTCCCCCTGTCATTCCAGTCCGTTGTCGGAACGGATTTGCATTTATACTGACGTTTCTTTTTGTCATAAATTTTCTCTCCATTCTCATCAAGAATGTACTCTTTTTTCTGCTTACTTTCCCAACTTCTATCTTCATTAAACGGTCGGACTGTAAGCATGATATGAGCATGGGGATTACCGTCACCCTTATCATAAAAACAGATATCTGCAATCATTCCCTTGTCTACAAAGTTGCTATTGCAGAACTCATTTACAAGATTATACCCTTCCCTGAATTTCAGTTCTTTTGGTATCGAAACCTCTATTTCTCTTGCAAGTTGTGCGTTCTTTGCTTTTTCAACTTTTTCAACGGCATTCCACAATCGGGAACGGTTATAATATTGAATTGGAGCATTCTTTGATAATAAAATCTCTGTCATCACTACACCACGTTTTTTTGTGTAATCGTGAGTGATGCCATCGTAGTCACTGGTCATTTTTCACTGCTTCTGTATGCAGCGGCTACAACGGCAGATAGCAGCCATTTTCATTTCCATTGTTTGAGACATACTTATGCGACTACTTTAGTGACAGCAGGAGCAAATGTGAAGGAAGTACAGGAGTTATTAGGACATTCTGATATTAAGATTACGCTGAATACTTATTCTCATGTAACAAGACAGACGAGAAAACGAGCTGTCGGAATCTTTGAAAATGCAATTCATGGAGTGGGATAAGAAAAAATTTTGAAAATTAAATCACACTGAATAGAGCATAGATAAAGGGCTTGCCCACAGATTTGTATGCAAATTTGTGGGCAAAATCGGATATAGACAATATGTGAACAAAAATGAGAGTTAATTTATTTTAATCTAAAATCTCGCAAAAGAGGCTAAAAAGTAGTGAGAAACAATCCATGAGAACGACAAGCTCGAATCCGCTTCGCTTCTTCTCGCTTATGCGGCATTCGCCGCATTTAAAGGGAAAACAAGCAGTCGCCTGGTGAACAAGTTCCTCGTTCGACACTCATTTCCCCTTATCCTTCTCATTACAACACAAAAAAAGCACCTGCCCCGGAAGTCGAGCTTCCAAAACTGGTACTTCTAGTGCGCCTCCAGGGGTTCGAACCCTGGACACCCTGATTAAGAGTCAGGTGCTCTACCAACTGAGCTAGAAGCGCATTTTTTAACGCGAAGTTTATTATATCTTAACATTAATAAAAAAGCAAGTACTTTTTGTGAAAAAAATGAAAAATTTCAAAAAATTTCATATAGTACAAATACAATATATTAATTCTGTATTCTTTCATCAATATAATAGTCAACTTCAGGTTTATAGACTCGACCCACAGGTAGTGCCACACCATTTATATGTAGATATCGGGTGGTTTTGTCATAGCTGGTTATAAATGATTTGTTAACAATATATTTTTTATGGATTTGTAAAAAGGAAGAATCTAAAATATCAGTTAAATCAGCTATGCAGTGGCGGATATAGTGAAAATCACCATCAACGGTATGAAACATAACACCATGATTATATGATTCTGCATAAATCAGCTTCTCAAAATAGATTACAATATAAACACCATTAAAATCCTTAATAGTAATGGATTTTGCAGAAGGTGCCTTAGGTGCAGACAAGTCGTCAAGTGTTTTGAAAATAGCTGATTTTGAATATGGTTTCAATATATAATCAAAGCAGTGAATAGTATTTACGGCATTATATATTTTATCCTTATACCCTGTTATAAATAGTATAGGTGTTGATTGATATAAAGGATTAGCTCGTATTGATTCTGCAAGAATTAATCCATCAGTTTCCGGTTCTTTTGTAAATTCAATATCAAGAAAAAATATATCTATCGTATTATTTGTAAATAAAGAAGTAGCAATTATAGTATCATTAGCAATGAAAAAATTCCATGAAGAATTATATTCTGAAATTATCATTTTCAATGCTTCTGCCTGTAAATTATCATCTTCTACTATTAAAATATTCATATTAATCTCCATTCCCTCAATACAATGTAGCTTTAATATAAATGAGTAAGCAATAAATAATCCTATTGATATTATTTCAGCTCCATTTCATAGTTGCATAGTACATATGATAAATCGATATTATACAACAATAGTAAATTTAATATATTGTTTATGTTCAAGAATTTCATTATCCAGAGTTATTGTTCCATTGTATTCGTCAAGTGCATTTTTCAGGTTAAATAGTCCGTAACCATGAGAGTTTACATCCATATTTTTCGTAGTGTAGCCCTTTTTAAAGAAATTTTTCACAATCTCCGGAGTAACAGCTGGTCCGGGATTAGATATTGAGAAATTAAGCTTATTATTACTACAGTTAATATCTATATAAATTATATCATTAGTATATGAATTTTCAATTGCGTTGTCAATTAATATACCTAATAATTCGACAAGAACGTACTCGGGTACAATAGTAATAATATTAAAGTTATGTATATTATAAGAAATATTAATTTGCTTAGCAACCGCTTTAAGGTGTTCGGTATAAATAAATCCGGCAATTAATTTAAGGTTAAAATCCAATAGAAAATATGGAGTATTTTCATTAGATAAAACAGAGATATTTTTGAGAATCTCTGATTTTAGTTCATCAGGATTATCGCATGTAAGAGCAAGGGAATTAAGTGCATTTAAGTCATTTTTATATTGATGCTGTCTGGCACGTACCTGGTCAACTAATTTATCAATTACGGGTAAATATTCATTATATTGTCTGATAATCTGCTCCTGGACAATAATCTTATGTTTTGAGTTGATTAAAGCAATATTAAAAAGTACAGCTATAACAACATAGAAAAATATAAGTGGATAATAAGCAATTGTTAGTTTTAAATCGACCTTCGAAACCGTAATAACAACAAATAAAGCAATGAAAATATTAAGAATTATAGCATTAAACCAAAAATCCCTTTTTAGGATAAATTGGTAAACAGGACTAAAATCAAGAAAATGAGTTGCTGCTAAAGTAATTATCAATGAAGCAATATTACCGAAAATCATTGTCGAATTATTAGAGATATCCGTTAACAGAAATCTAAAAGGGACAATTAGAAATGCTCCTAATATAGCAAACATTGAATACGAAATAATAACGAGATATAGCGTTTGCAGAAATTTCTTCCTGTATATTACATATATAATCAGAAATAAAAAGGGAATAGTAAAAATTCTTGAAATAAATGTATTAGTGAAATATTCAATTAGTACATATGACTGAAAAGATATTGAAAATAAAATTAATTTAGAAATATTAAAATGTATATGTTCCTTTGCCATATTTGAAATTAATAAACAAAAGCAGATGATTTCTATAATAATATTAAATTCGTTAAAAATTATATCAGTAAACATTTCCATTAAGCAAAATACCTCCCTGAAACCATATTAAGAATCAATAATGTAAAAAATTGATAATGTATTAAGATTAACCAATAGTATATTCGATTTTGAAAGACAGGTCAAACCTAAAAAGTTGTCGTTCAGGGCATGAGAATTGCAGTTCAGGGCAGATTGATGTCAAAATATAGAATTTTAGAAAAAATTATGTTATTAGTAAGGGTATGATGAATAGAATAAACAGACATATTACGGACAACTATATAAGGAAAATTAAAGCATCGAAAAAAACATCGAAAGATGCGAAAGAGATGACTGATATTGACTACGAAAGAATATCATTTGGACTTAGCATATTGCTTAGTAAGGTAGAAGAAACATTACTTATAGGAGTATTTTTTGCTATAAGAGGAAGTCTTAAGGAATTAATTATTTCAATGATTGTGCTAAAGGCAATAAGGCTGTATGCAGGTGGGATTCATATGAAGAAAGAATATCAGTGTTTTATAGTTACATTCATATATTTCTATAGTGTAATTTTTCTGTCAGAAAAAATATATCTATCATCAGAACTAAGTATTATATTACAGGCATTTTCGTATATGGCAGTTTTAATTCATACACCAATTGAGTCGAGATTAAGACATATAACGGATAAAAAGAAGATTATTCTGCTAAAAATTAAAGTGACAATCAGCTTTATACTAATCTGGATATCAGAGATTATTTTGATGAAATACAGTAATCTTATAAGCTGGTCATTAATCCTTATATTAGTGGAAAATATTGCGTATGAGTGCATAAAACTGTTTAGAGATGTGAAGAAAAAGGAGGCTACTTATGAAAAAGAACTATGAAAAATTATTAGGCAAATGTTATTAGCTGTTTTGATGGTATGAGGTAAATAAAAGTTATAAAAATAAAAAAATTGTCGTTCAGGGCATGAGAATTGCAGTTCAGGGCAGATTGAGTCCGAATTATAGAATTTCAACAAAATTTATGTTATTAGTAAGTGTGTGATGAACAGAATACGAAGAAGATGTACATATAATATTCTAATCATCATATAAAGGTATTTGAATGTAAATACTTTCATTCAAAGCAGTTATAGTAATTCTGACTTATGCAATTATAAATTGAATCAGAGTCGGAAAATGTAATTGCTCAGAAATATTAGGACAAGGAGGTGAAATCTATGATGAACATAAAAGAGAATATCATTAATCTCTTAAACAATGCATCAAAAAAGACAAGCGATAAATTCGTTATTGGAGATGAATGTTTGGCTTGGTGGGGTGAACCTGAAGTATCAGAGAAGTTAATGAACTATTATAATCAGAAAAATGAAAATGAAAGGTAGGAGACGTATGAAGAAAGCTTATAAAAAAATAATTAGTGGAATGTTATTAGCTGTTTTGATGGTTGGTGGATTAACAAAGGTAAATGCATATGCAGCAAGTGATGATTGGTATACATATTATAATGATGCTAGAAATAAGCAATTAAATAGTTATTGCACAGTATCATACTCAAGAGGCAAGTATACAGCAGAAATTACATCAATTGGTGGTAATGGATATAATAAAATTTTACCTATGAATGGAACAAAATTTAGTGGGTCATCAGGTATGATTGTAAGTAATGCTGCAAAAAAAGCAAGTGTAACTGTTGTTGAAAGTTCCACTAATGGAACAGCACAGTTTTCTGTTAGTTTAAATAACTATTCGAAGCCTACACATATATATGGAACAATAACAAGATAGCTATGCATTAACATAGGTACAGAATTAATGAAATTGATTCTATACCTATAATATTCAGACATGGAGGATTAGTGTGAAGAAAAAAAGTATAATATTTATTTTATTATTAGTAAGTGTATTTATAGTGGGATATATTTCATTTAATTTATTTAATAATAAAAAAGACAAATCAGTAAAAGATAATAATACAGTAAAAAATAATAATAACATAGAGTATATAAGTGTTGATGAATTAAAAAATGGAAGATATGACAGTAATAAAATAAAAGAATATAAATATAACAATATTTCATATGATAATGATTTATCGGTCATTATCCCATCGGTTGATAAAATTAATGAAATATCCGTAAAAGGTGTATATCCTTACAAAAATATAAAAGATCCTAAGGAATTAGTTGATGAAGAGATAAAGTTTATAAAGCATTATATAGGAACAGACTATGATGAAAAGTATTTATATGATATGAGTGGATTAGAATATAAGGAAATGATAGAAAAGATAAAAGAGGGTACATATTTTGATAAAGATAATAAAGAGATGCCGGGACTTACATATTACATAGAAGATGAAAGTAAGCCATATAAGTATGCGCATGTATATGCGGGATTTAATATAATATGGTTTGATAAAGGCGAGATATATTCTTTAGAAAAGGATAATAAGAGTGCAGAGCCGGAAAATGTTTTTGAAGTAATAAAAGAATATGAATTAGATGGAAACATTGATGATGAATATCAATTAAAAGATGGAACTGCAACTATTAGAAAAGCAATAGAAAGAACAGAAAAATATTTCAATGAAGAACTGCCTTATGAAACAAATAAAGAGGTAAAAATGAAAGTTTGCCATGTTAAAGTATTGAAGGTCTCAGATGATTTGAATATTTTACAGTTTTACTTAGCAAGAGAATATCAGGGAATACCATTTGAATATGGCGGAACTGTCTGGGATACGGATAGTGATGATAAATATGCTAAGGACAGGGCAATAGCATATATGATTAATACAGATGATATAGATGTATATTGTGGTACTTATGATGGAAACACAGACAGGGTTGAGGCAAAAGAAAATCTTATAGAAAATATTGTTTCGCCAGAAGAGGCATTAAATATAGTGTCAGATAAAATAGGCAATAACTCATCATATACCATCACAAAAATAGAAGTAATATATAGGCTTAAGATTATAAATGACACTTTAAGCGAGGGTACAGAACATACAGGTATTCCTTGCTATAAAATAACTGGAATAAATAGTAATGATTCAAAAGAGACATATTTTTATGTGGAAATGAAAAATGGAAACATATTATATGCAAGAAATAAGAACATCTTTTAGAGACATAAATTAGTAAAAATAAAGGAAATATACAATACAGTATAGGGTAAAAAGCAGTATGAAGAAAAGATACATTATAACCGGAATTACAACCATATTAGTTCTGTTATGGGGCATATACATAGGTGGATATATTATAAAGAATAATAAAGAAATATCATATTCGAATTATTATAATCAGGTTGAAAGAAATGACGATTTAGAATATCTGACACTATCAGAAATACGAGATAAGAAAGATGAGGCTATTAATAAGATAGAAGAAGGTTATTATGAAAATTTACATGGTAAAGATGTTGCAATAAATTTAGCAGAAGAAGGTGTGGATAAATTATATGAGATTAAAGAGACGGAGAATACGGAACCGTATAGAGGAATTAAGGATGAAGAAACCATATTGGAGGAAGAGGTTAAGGTAATTGAACATTACTTTGATATGGATACTCTGGATCCGGAGGAACTTATAGATGTATCAACTTTAACTGCCGAGGAAAATGGTTATATCTATATTACTTATGATGAGTTAAAAGAAAAGATTAAAAATGGAACTTATAAGGCTAAGGAAGAGGTAAAATATAATTTACCAAGTCTGGCATACACTAAAATATGGTCGGACAAGGGTGATAACAGATATATTTATGTATCGCCGGAATTCAATGTTACACTCATAAAAGGAAAATTATATGAAGTTACATTCCGTAATAAAGAAAATGGTTTTCCGGAAGATCCGGAAGAAGATTATGAGCCTATAGAGATATATTATCCAAATGATAAGAATTTAGATGACAGTTACACATTATTCGATGGAAAATCAATCACAATAAAACAGGCAATAGATTTTACGGAAGATTATTTTAATAACAGACTTCCATATGATAGTATGCCTGATGTTAAAAGGAAAGTAGCAAAAATAGAAGTATTTGAAGTGGAAGAAGGAAAGATATGTCTTGAATTCTCTTTAACAAGATGTTATGAGGGATTAATATTTAATACAGGAACTATAAATTCTGTTGGTGTAATAAGTAGTCATAAAACTGATGATTTTAAGGCGATTATGGTGGATACGGATGACATTGATGAATATATAGGTAATCCTAATAATTATAATAAATTAATAAAGACATCTAAGGCTATTACAGAGATAGTATCACTTGATAGTGCTTTACAGGCATTATCAGAGAATATCGGAAGTAATTCCAGATATGAGGTTAAATCAATTGAGATGATTTATCTTAGAAATGCATTAGATGGAAATATACTTAATACTGAAAATTGGGAAGGCAAGCCTGCATGGAAAGTGGAATGCACTAATGATAATGATGATACAAACTATATTTTTTATGTTGATATGCAGACAGGTAGAATACAATATGAAGCTGTAAATTAATTGAGAAGAAAACGAAAGAGGTGTCAAATGTTTAGAGAAGAACTAACTAAGATATTAACAAATAAAGTTTTTTATCTGGCAATTGCTGCAGTTGTTGTATTGCTGTTATTGGGAAATATATATACATCACCGGAGACGGGTGAGGAATACACCGTTATTGGACTGGCTCTTGATGATGAAAAAGAGGAAGTCATAGGTATTGGTGATTTACATGCAAGAGACATTATGATAACAGGTGTTCCGGGATATTTAGAAATGTTTGTACCAATAATTGTGGCTATTCCTTTCATAATAGGAGTATGTGGTGAAAAGAAGAACAGCATTACAAGGTTTGAAATAAGCAGAGTCGGAAAAACCAGATACATAACAGGAAAATATATGGCGGCAATGTTTTCAGGAGGCTTGATAGTGCTGTTAGGATATATTATATTTTGTCTTATCATATATTTTATATTTCCAAAAGGAACCGGGATGAGCATACGGATTGAAAATGATTTTTTGCAAAATAAAAGTGGATTAACTTCAATGTTGTATAAACAAATAGGTATAAATGCACTTATAATAATGAAGTTCATAAGAATGTTTCTATATGGTGCAGTATCGGTTATCTGTGCATTTGGAATATCAATGATAAACAGGAACAAATACATAGTAATATCGATTCCGTTTATGTTGAACTATCTGTTTGAAAAATTTGTTCAAAAGGGTAAATATCCAAAACTCTATAATGCATTAGTGACCAATATAGAAGAAGTATATATTGTAGATATGAAAGAAGAGTTAATTATTTTTGGAAGTATAACAATATTAATTATGGTCTTATGCAGAATCTATATAGGAAGGAAGTGTGATTGTGGAGAAGAATAAGTCAGGATTATCCTTTCATATGATTAGAAATGTTGCACAGACAGAATACATTAAATGGATATGTAATCCGAGAATTCTTATTTTTATGATATTATATGTGTTTTTATATGATTACATTATTCAGGAAATGTTAAAGGCAGCTCATAAAATGGGAGAAATGCTTATGGTATTTGAACCATTTATTGCGATGACTAATTCCTCATTATTAATAATGGTTATTCCGGCTGTATTCATTGTACTTGTAAGTGATTTTCCGAAAACAGATGGTAATACAATGTTCTACATTTCAAGAGTCGGCAAGAATAACTGGATGTTTGGACAATTGTTGTTCGGAATAATGGCGGCAGGTTCATATTTAATGAGTATATTAGTTATTTCTGTAACACTTGTTGTAAGACATTCGTTTGGTAAAAATATGTGGAGTAATGTAATTACATCATATACAAAAGCATTTCCGAACGAAAAGATGGCAAGGATTCCGATGCTTGTAAATGGAAAGCTGTATAACAATATGACACCGGTTCAGACTGTTATTTTAACCATAACGTTATTAATGCTATATCTTATGGTTATGGAACTTATGTTATTAGTAAGCTTTTCAGTTGGCAAAAGAATGATGGGAATTCTTATTAGTTATACAATTATTGGTGTAGGAAGTGCATTGTGTGGACTAAAGAGTAAAATACAATGGGTATTTCCGTCGGCACATTCAATTGCATGGCTGCACTTTGATGATGTTTTGAGAATACAGAAATTTAAAATTTCATATTCATATATTTATTTTATAGTACTGTTAATAGTACTGTTTGCAGTAAGTTTGGTAACTGTAAAAAGATACGATTTTGCAAAGATAACAGATATGGAGGATTAGTGTGAAAAATCGAATTGATATGTAGATTTTTCACACAGCTAAAGGTGTCGCAGACGTCACCTTTAGCTATTATCGCAGAGCAAAATTTGAAATTTTGCTCGCGATTCCTTCGACGTAAACGTCTGCGGAATGGAGGATTAGTGTATGAGTCAGGAAAAGAAAGATTATGCAATTCAGGTTAACAACTTAGGATTAACAATTAAGAAAGATACGATACTTTCAGATGTAAATATTAAACTAGAACAGGGTAAAATTCATGGACTTGTCGGAAGAAATGGTTCTGGTAAAACTATGCTTATGAAATGCATATGTGGATTTGTAAAACCTACGTCAGGTGATATATATGTTGATGAAAAGAAGATTGGTAAAGATGTCGATTTTCCACAAAATGTAGGAATTATTATTGAGACATCGGGTTTTATACCTTATTACAGTGGATATAGAAATCTGAAAATACTTGCTAATTTAAGAAAGAAAATTGGGAAAGAAGAAATACTTGAAATAATGAAGAAAGTAGGATTAGAGGGTGCAGAAAATAAACTTGTAAGAAAATATAGCCTTGGAATGAGACAAAGACTGGGACTTGCCCAGGCAATGATGGAGAAACCGGATATTTATATATTAGATGAGCCTATGAATGGTCTGGATAATGAGGGTGTCGAAGATATGAGAGGAATATTAAAAGAACTCCGAAAAGAAGGTAAAACTATTCTTTTAGTTAGTCATAATAATGAAGATATTCAGACATTATGTGATGAAATATATGATATAAATCATGGAAAGGTCTCAAAGAGAGATAAGGTAGAGAACTGATATTTTAGTATTTATATGGTATTTATAATAGTAATGAAACATTGATTGAGCATATTAATTAAGGTTTTATTAATAATATACTAATGTGCTGATGCGAATATTTATTACTTTGTATTGCTTGTAATAATCAAGTCTGCTATAATATATACAGTTATGATTTGCGCAAAGTACCTGCATTAGTAGAATAGAGAGGAATTTATTAATGACAGTATATTTAGTGGATTTTGAAAATGTTCGTTCAGGAGGACTTAGAGGCGTTGAAGAGCTTAGTGAGGGTGACAAAGTAGTTATTTTTTACAGTAAAAACGCAGATGCAATAACTTTTGATGTACATATGTTACTTAGCAAGAGTAAAGCTGAGATTGAAACTTTCAGAATACTTAGAGGTGGAAGAAATTCATTAGACTTCCAGTTATCAACATATCTTGGATATCTGGTTATGGAGAATAGCTATAAGAATATAGTTATAATCAGTCAGGATAAAGGATTTCTTTGTGCAACAAGTTTCTGGGAGGAGAATCAGGAGCTTTGCAATTGCAATATCAGACTTTGTAAGAGTATTGCTACTTCTGATGTGGAGAGCAGCACAAGCGATGAATTTGATGATGGTCTTACAGGTAAATTCATTGAGAAAATAGATATGAGAAAATCTCCATTTATGCAGAATAGTAATAGCAATGATAACGACAATAATGATAGTTCAACAGAAACTGAACCTCAGGGACTTGTAAAACAGTCTTCTAATAACAGAAACTCTGCCGAAGGAGAGACACAATCATATGAGAGACATTCAGACAGAGGATATGATAAAGGATATGGCAGAAGATATCCTGAGGATAAACAGACTATTAAAGATAATCAGTCTGTACCGGGAAGATTTGTTGAATATAAAACAGGTGATTACAGATCATATGGCAATTATCAGAACAATTCTTATAGTTTAAACAGACCTAAATTTGCCGGTAATTCAAATAGTTCATATAATACGAACAGACCAAGATATAATGGTAATTACAATAATTCATATGGTACAAACAGACCAAGATATAATGGTAATTACAATAATTCATATAATACGAACAGACCAAGATATAATGGTAATTATAATAATTCATATGATATGAACAGACAAGGCAATACTGATAATTATAACAATTCATATGATATGAACAGACAAGATAATACAGGTAATTATAACAGCTCTTATAATCTGAATACAGAAGTAAAAACTGAAGAAGTTAAAACAGAAAAAGTTAAAACTGAAGTAAACAACACTATAGATAAGAAACCAAATCTGAATATTCAAAATCCTACATCAAAAAATAAGATTTTTGCAGCAGAAGTAAAATTAAATATAACGGATGATATTAAGAATATTATAGGTGATAAGTATGAAGAAGATGTTGTTCCTGTATTAGTTGAAACTATTGGTAAATCAACAGGAAAACAGCACTTCTACAGAATGCTTGTAAGCAGATTAGGACAAGAAAAAGGTCATGAACTTTATATGATGATTAAAGGGCAGTATGCAAATTTAAAAAGAAAATAAATTAAGGTGTGATGTTTCACAATATTTAAAGCGTGAATATAACACTAAATAAAATGGAGATGATAATAATGTTTTTATATAGAAGAAAAACCAGTACGGAATTTAAATACATAAGATTTTTTCTAACAACATTATTATGCATCTGTTTATGTATATTTCTGCTATTATGTAGCAGAGAAAAAGAAAAAATTACAGGTACAGGCGCAAACATAACTAAAAATAATTACCTGGTTGTTGATTATCTGAATGTGGGTAAGGGTGATTGTATGTTGATTCAATCTAAAACGCACACATATCTGATAGACACAGGATACGAAGAAACAGCAGATGAGGTTACTGCATTTCTTAAGAGCAAAAATATAAAGAAATTAGATGGAATGATAATTACTCACTATGATAAAGACCACATAGGCGGGGCGAAAGATATAGTTAAGAACTTCGATGTAAATGTTATCTATATGCCTAAATATGATGGTACAGGAAGTATTTATCAGAAATTTATGGACAAACTTAATAAATGGAATAAGTTAAATCTGATAAGTTATGTAACAGATAATATCAGAATAGAATTTGACGGAATTATAATGGATATCTATCCTGCGAAAGAAACTTTTAATGAAGATGATAATAACAATTCACTGGTTACAAAGATAGTGAATAATAATGATAGTTTTTTATTTACGGGAGATATTGAAGATGAGAGAATATCAGAGTTGTTAGGTGATTCAATGATTAAGGCAGATGTTTTAAAGGTACCTTATCATGGCAGATTAGAGGATAATACCATACAGTTTATAGACGAGTCAGCCCCTGAATATGCGATAATTACATGTGAATCAGAAAGTAAAGTATCGACAAGTCTGATATATGAATTGGAGAAATTAAATGTAAAGTATTATTTTAATTGTAATGGAAACATCAGATGTGATAGCGATGGGACTAAGAATATTAAAATAGAACAAAATAAATGACATCAAAGGAAGCGACTTACAATGGGTAAAGAATTGAAAACAAATGCGATGCGTATTTTAGATAGAAATAAAATTAAATATGATATAAATACTTATGAATGTGATGAATTTATAAGTGGAACAGATATTGCTGACAGACTTGGACAGAATTATGATGAGTCATTTAAGACTTTAGTGGCAGTAGGAAAAAGCAGTAATTATTTTGTATTTGTAATTCCTATAGATAAAGAACTTGATTTAAAGAAAGCAGCTAAAGTGGTCGGCGAGAAGAATGTGGAAATGTTACATGTTAAGGATATTAATAAAGTGACAGGATATGTAAGAGGTGGTTGTACACCTATTGGTATGAAGAAGCAGTATAAGACAGTGTTGCATAATAGCATAATGAATTATGACAAAGTGATTATAAGTGGTGGACGAATAGGAACACAACTTGTTCTGGCACCAGAAGATATAGTTAAAGTAACATCAGCAATTATTGAAGATATATGTATGTAGAAAATATGAAAAGGAAAGCAGGTGGTAAGTGTGTATATTTTAGAATATGAAGTATGTGCAATAATATTAACATGTATTATCCTTGCTGCCTGCATTATGGGAAGAATAAAACATGATTCACAGTTTAAAATCTACGTGAGTATGCTGGTATATCTTCTTGTTACATCAATTACAGATTTGTTATCGGGATATTTTATAAATCATATTGAGAAATATAGTATATGGTATATATATATTTTAGAGTATATATATTTTATATTTAAGATGCTTATGATAGTAATGTATTGTTTATATAATCTCGAAAGTGCTGAAAGTTGCTACAGAAGAAATCGTAAGTTATGGGTAGTAATTACAATACCGGCTGTGTTTGGACTTGTGTTGTTAGCTATTAATACATTCACAAATGTTATTTTTAAAATTGATAAAGTGAATGGGTTTGTAAGAGGAAAACTAATTGGAGTCATATATGCCATAAGCATATTTTACATTGTATTTGCCATATTTTATATTAGAAGATTTGATAAAATCATAGAAAAATACAAATTATATAATATAGAATTCTTTGCAATAGTAACTATATTATCAGTAATTATACAGTGTGTTAATCCGAGATACCTTGTAGAAAGTTTTGGCGAGGCGATATGTTTCTTAGTGTTGTACTTTAATGTGCAGAAACCTGATGATCTGATAGACGGAAGAGTGGCCACATTTAATCGTAAAGCATTTATGGACCGGGCAAAAGTATTTATTACATCAAAGATTCCATTTAATGTAATTTCAGTAAGCATTGAGGATTATGAATATCTTGAGAAAATATTTGGTAAAGACTGCATGAGTGATTTTGAAATTGATTTAGCAGATTACCTTAATTCTAAGACAAAAGATATGAAGATATATAGAGTGTCTGACTATATGTTTTACATTGTATCTAATGTAAATACATATGAGCAAATGAAGGACTTAACAGAAGAAATACTTAAAGACTGTGACAGAGTATGGATGGTTGGAGATCTGGAGATACCTGTAATAATGGACATTTGCCTTATCCGTTATCCTGAGGATGTATCAGAATTAGAAGAACTATTTACCTGTACTAATTATTTTGCTAAGGAAGATCATGGCAAGGAAAACAGAGTAATAATTGCAGGAGATAATGAATATTATAATGGAAGAAGAAAAAGCAAGGTTAAATTAGCAATACATAAAGCCATTAAGAATAAATCATTTGAGGTATATTTTCAGCCTATTTATTCAACGAAGGATAAGAAGATTAATTCAGCAGAGGCATTAGTAAGACTTAATGATGAGGAATTAGGATTTATTTCACCGGAAGAATTTATACCGATTGCAGAGGAAGATGGTTCAATTATAAGAATTGATGATTTCGTATTAGATGAAGTATGTAGATTCGCAAGAACCAATGAATTATATAAAAAGGGCATAGAATATATAGAAGTAAATGTGTCTGTTATTGAATGTATGAAACACGATATGGCTAAAAGGGTTTCTGATAAGATTGAAAAATATGGACTCCATCCGGGACAGATTAATTTAGAGATAACAGAGACAGCCACAGTTAATTCACCTCAGATGTTAGATATTAATATGAGAAAATTAGTTGAAGGTGGTGTACAGTTCTCGTTAGACGATTATGGTACAGGATACTCAAATATTAATTATCTGATAAATCTTCCATTTCATCTTATCAAAATGGATAAGACTATAGTATGGTCATCATTTAAAAATGATAAAGCAGGAATTGCACTAGATAGTAGTGTAAAAATGATTAGAAAGTTAGGGTTCCATATTGTGGCAGAAGGGATTGAAACAGCTGAACAGGCTGCAAAATTAGAGTCTATTGGTTGTGAATATCTGCAAGGATATTATTATTCAAAACCATTATCACAGAAGAATTTTTTAAACTTTTTAGATGATTAGTAAGGCCAAGAAGTCCGTCTATGACACATGCTCTCATATTTCCTTAATCGGGTGTGTGTCATATATTTTATTTTTTGTTATAAGGGTTAAAAAGTCTTTTCTAGGATAATGGTTATAATAAAAATAGATATAGATATTTTCAGCCGAATTTTGTATAATATAAAGAAGCGTGTGTAATCGTTTTTTATATTACCGCAAAATAACAATTCAGGAGGAAAGAAAATGAAGGAACTTGGCATTCAGTCAGAAAATCCGTCAGATGGAGCAATCTATGATATCAAACAGTTAGGTATTTCTAAGACATTATTATTGGGTATCCAGCATACATTTGCAATGTTTGGTGCAACAGTATTAGTTCCAATACTGACAGGATTATCAATTTCAACAACATTATTAATGGCAGGACTTGGAACTTTATTGTTTCATTTAATAACAAAGGGAAAAGTACCTGCATTTTTAGGTTCTTCTTTTGCATTTCTAGGAGGATATTCAGCCGTTAAGGCAATGGACTTTGGCGAGGGAGTTAATGCATTACCATATGCCTGTGGTGGTGTATTTATAGCCGGACTTGTATATGTAGTGGTAGCCGCATTGGTTAAAGTATTTGGAGCGAAAAAAGTAATGAAATTTTTCCCACCTGTTGTAACAGGACCAATTATTATAGCCATAGGTCTTATACTTGCACCATCAGCTATAAATAACTGTAAAACAGACTGGCTTCTTGCAATTATAGCAATAGCCATTGTTATCGTATGTAACATATGGGGTAAAGGAATGGTTAAGATTATTCCAATTATGCTTGGAGTAGTTGGAACATATGTAATAGCAATTATTCTTGCTAAATATGGACATGGAACAATTGATTATGCAACAATCAGGAATGCTGCATGGGTTGGACTTCCATTAAAAACAAGTGAATTTATGAAATTTGATGTAAGTGCAATTGTAGCAGTTGTACCAATTTCATTGGCAACAATGATGGAACATATCGGTGATATATCAGCAATCGGAGCAACCACAGGTAAGAATTATATTGCTGATCCGGGACTTCACAGAACGCTTTTAGGTGATGGTCTTGCAACAAGTTTATCAGCAGCATTTGGTGGCCCTGCGAATACAACATATGGAGAAAATACAGGTGTACTTGCATTAACCAAAGTGTATGATCCGGTTGTTATGAGAATTGCAGCACTTTTTGCAGTTATGTTATCATTCTCACCAAAATTTGCAGCTGTAATTCAGGTTATTCCATCAGCAATTATTGGTGGTGTGTCATTAATCTTATATGGAATGATTTCCTCAATTGGTGTAAGAAACGTAGTAGAAAATGCCGTAGATTTTACAAAGAGCAGAAATCTTATTATTGCAGCGGTAATATTAGTAACATCTCTTGGCATAGAATATCAGTCAGTAAGTAATGCAGCAGGTGAATCAGTTATTGCCTCAGGTATTACATTCAATGTAGCCGGTGTAGCAATTACATTATCAGGACTTGCAATTGCCGCAATAGCGGGAATATTATTGAATGCAATTCTTCCAGGAAAAGATTACGAATTTAAAGAATAGAAAATATAGAAGCGAGGTAAAGGTATGTACAAAAACTATGAGAATGTAACTATTTTAGACCACCCATTAATTAAGCATAAGATTTCAATGCTTAGGGATAAGAATACAGGAACTAACGAATTCAGAACTATAATAGAAGAAATCGCTATGCTTATGGGATATGAAGCACTTAGAGATCTTCCAACAGAAGATGTAGAGATTGAAACTCCTATTGAAAAGTGTACGACACCAATGATAGCAGGACGAAAACTTGCAGTTGTACCTATTCTTAGAGCTGGTCTTGGTATGGTGGGTGGAATACTTGCACTTACACCAAGTGCAAAAGTAGGTCATATTGGTTTATGCAGAAATGAAGAAACTCATGAGCCGGAGGAATATTATTGTAAGCTTCCAACTCCAATTGAAGAGAGAGTAATCGTTGTAACAGATCCTATGCTTGCAACAGGTGGTTCAGCAGTTGCCGCAGTTAATTTCATAAAACAGCATGGCGGAAAGAAGATAAAGTTTATGTCAATAATTGCCGCACCAGAGGGAATTGACAGATTAATGACAGCACATCCTGATATCCAGTTATATGTAGGTCAGTTAGACAGATGTTTAAATGAAGATGCTTATATTTGTCCTGGACTTGGTGATGCAGGCGACAGAATATTTGGTACAAAATAATTTAGATAATTATGGGATTAAGGGAGCATATTACCTTAATTCCATTTTTAGGTTAAAAAAATATATTAAACGAATCAAAGGAGAAAAAGAATGTATTGGAAGCTGGCAATAGTTTTTGGAATATTTCTGATAATTGATATACTAGGGCATATATTCCTGAGAATAAGACGAAAAGCATTTGAATGGATATTAATGTCAACAATTATTATATTAACCATCGGTTCAGTGACGATGGGTATTTTGAATACAGTTAGGAAAGATAAGTCGGATGCTTCAGATTTATTTGTGGCATATAATTATCTTATAGATGGAAATATATCAAGTGCGGAGGTAAAACTTGCTACAGTTGGTGGCGAGTATGGCGTTAAAGCAGAGGTTTTAGGCGTTATATCATCATTAATAGAGCAGGATTATATACAGGGATATTTTAAATCAGAAAGACTTTTAGAAAGTGGCGAACTTAAAGATATTGATAAGAAATATGTTAAAAAAGTTCAACAAATTTGTAAGGAAGAAATAGGCCTGGTTGGAGAATCAGAAGAAAAATATACGGATTATAAGGATTATCTTGCTGATTTAGAGGATATACAGATACAATATACTGCTTCAGGCTCATATAATGTTAAAACTGAAAAGACTGAAGAAGCTATAGAAATAGCGAAGGATTATATGAATGAGATGAAATTCTCAGACAAACAGCTTCAGGATTATACACAGGACTATGAAATGGATAATAAATTGTATGGTCAGGATATTTCTGAAATTACTGAAAATGATTTGAAAGATATAGAGAGTGAATATGGTAAAAGTGAGGATGTATTAAGACTTTATTGTAAATATTACATATATATAAAAGATTATGAGGCAGCTAAGAAAGCAGCTGACAAGCTTATTAATAAATATAGAAATGAAGAGAACTATGTTATATATACTGACGTTATTGCGCAGGAGGCATATTCTAAAGCACAGTTAAATACTGATAATGTAATGACAAGTGGTGACGGTATTAATAATTCACCAGATGACAGGTCAGATTATGCAATAGACAATGGTACTGGTAATGATATAGATAATAAATCTGTAGATTCTGAGGTTAGAAAATTAATAGAAAAGGCTGAGAGGAAATACGAGCAGGCGAAGAAATTAGAAGAATATAATGATAATATTACAGATGAAATTCAAGCACAGATAGATAAGCTGTTATCAGAAGCAAATGATTTGTATACAGAAGCAAATTATGTGGACGTAAAAAGGGCAATTAATTATATTCTTGCAAAAAGACCTAAGAATGGTGATGAAACAGGAATGTATAATCTGCAGCTTGCCAAACTGTATCTGATTATAGGAGACAGAGAGACTGCTAATAAATATTTATACGAGGTAATAGATAATAGTGTAGATATTTCAGATAATTCAGCCATAAAAGAGGCACTCGATGAAGTAGTTGAGCAATATAATAAGTTAACGACAGATGAATATAATTCAGAATTAAATGCTGCCGTTGATGCGTTGATTGATGCACAGACAAATGGAGTGGTTCCTTCTGATGAAAGCACAATTAATGGCTCATTTAATTCATATGTTACTAACACACTCAAATATGATAAATTGAATATTCATATAAGCAGAATTGATAAATCTGAATATCCAAAGATAAAAGCATATGTGAATATCAATGGTGATAAAGAGGGTAAAAATGAGTTAGCATCAGATTTTAAAGAAAACGATTTTACATTAATAGATACTTTATATGAAATAGATAATTTTAAAATATTAAGCGATAAATCAAGCAGTAAAGTAAGCATTGCGATAGTGATGGATAAGAGTGGAAGCATGTTAGGTTCACCAATAGATAATGCTAAGATGGCTGCCGTTGAAGCAGTAAATTATATGGAAAAAGAAAATGAAAAGATTTCAATAATAGCATATGCTGATGGTGCTGAAAATGTGCAGAAACTTACAGATTCACATGAAAGACTTAAACGTGCAATTAACAGCATAGAAAGTGACGGAGGAACTAATATTGCCGGTGGACTTAATGCCGGAATTGATGAAATAAAAGATGAAACAGGAAGCAGAGCTATAATACTTATGTCTGATGGTCAGGACGGAAATACGGCTGCCATGCCGGAAGCGATACAGAACGCAGTCGATGAAGGGATAGCTGTATATACAGTAGCATTTGGTGATGCTGATGAGGAATATATGAAAGACATTGCTGATAAGACAGGTGGTAAATTCATTAAAGCATCAAGTTCGTCAGAATTATCGGACATTTATCTGACATTACAGAAATACATAGTGAATAATTACTGTATAGAATATACGGTAGAGAAAAATGTGGAAACAGATCCAAGAAATCTTATGGTATCAATTGATGAATACAGTACATCTGATAACAAAGATTATTATATTAAGGAAGAAAACAAACCATCTGATGAAGGTAACAAAGATTCAATTGAGAAAATCGATGAAAATACATTGGGAATATCGTCAATTACTCCAGGTACAACCTGTATAAAAGATGTAACAAATGGCATAAGTGTTACGATTACAGGTGGTGGTTTTGAAGAGGGAATGAATATTTCCGTAGGTAAAATTCCGCTTACGGATATCAAAGTGGAAAGTAAGACTACATTAACAGCCACATTAAAGGGTACAATTGAACCGGGAAGATATGATATCCAGATTAAGACATCAGATGGAAGATTAATTATTGCTAATAAAATGTTTAGCGTATTCAAATCAGGTACAACCAAGTCCATAAGATTAGGTGGAAGTACCATTACTGCTGATGCAATCGGACAAATTTCAGATAACAAATTATTAGCAAGTGGAAATGTTATGCTAAATGGTTTTGTACATAGTGCAGGCGATATGGAGATAACCGTAAATGGAATGGATAAAGACATTGACTTAAATGCAAATTCATCTGTATATGTAGGCGAAAGCGGTACATTAAGCGGCAATTCCAAACTATATGTAAGTTATAAACAGATGTCAGAAGCAAACGGACAGAACTTCACAACACTTGTTATGGGTGGTAAGGACTATGTTATTCAAAAACACAGATATTCTATAGATGTAGATTCTTCTTCGGCAGGTTTTGATAATAATATTTGTGACTTTGATTTATCAATTCCACTGATAATGGATGTCGATGTTGCAGAAGTTAATCTGTATTCAAACCGTCTGCAGATAGATGTTAAGAGCATAAGATTAGATGAGATAGTTAAAGACGTTAATAAATCATTGAAGCATAAAAAAGGTGCAAATGAACCGGAACCAACACCTGTTTCAAGAACAGATGCCAATAAATTTGACATAAAAGATGCCGGAGACATTGGAGTTTCCATTGCATTAACACCTGATGGAATAGAATTTGGTGGCGAAGCCGAAGTAAATGTGAATGACGCATTACAATTTGGAACATTTGGAATAAAGTCCATAAAAGTTAAATTAAACTCCCTTGATGCAGATAATGAATACTGGAGTATCGGTGGAGAAATTGATTTTAGCAGACTTATACCTGGTTTTGGAGGAACAGGCATAGAGGGACTTGAGGGTTCATTGTCATCATATTACTGGTTACCTGATAAAGTAAGTATAGATGCTTCATTGAATCCCGGAATACCGATATATAAGATTATTGAAATCAATAAAGTCGGTGGCTCCCTTCAGGGAATGAGTACAGGATTATTAAAGCTGTATGAAAGTATTGTATCACCTGAGACATACAATATTATCGGTACAGATATAAAGTCAGATGCTTATGATTATCAGGACGTAGTATTGGCAGCTAAATTAGGTGCTGAAGCTAATATATTTAATACCATAGATGTAAGTAATAATAAGCTATTAAAGAAATTCAAGGACTGGGGCGAAATAGGTAACATTGATGGCAAAATAGAGATTAATTTCTCAGAGCCGGAATTCGTAATCGGTGCAGATATGTCATTGCTTGGTTCTGAAAAAGCATCGGCTGAGGCTAAGATTAATAAAAGTGGACTAGACATTTCAGCAAATGTTAAGTTAAATATTTCAGGTTTTGGAATGGAAATATCAGGTGGTGCTGATGCAGACTTAGGTGGAAATCTGTCAGGTGCATATATGAAGGCCGGAGTAAATGGTAAACTTGATTGCGCACCACTTAGTATTCATGCAAATGGTAATGCATCATTTAAAGTTGAATTTGAATGGGATTTCAAATATGCAGCAGTTACAGTTAATTACAAAGATGGCAGTGTGAACAAAGAGGGAACACTCTGGTATGATGCAGATGGTGGCCCATTTATCTGGAATAAAATTGGTACATCATCAAATTAATGTAAACGTCTGCGGAATGGAGAAAAGTATATTATGAAGAGAATAGTTAAAGTGGCAATTGTTTCTATGTTATTTACGATTTTACTTTACGTTAATGCATTTGCAGAGACGAAAGAAGTAAAATTAAATGTAGATAAGGATTATACTAATGCGATATTTTATATAACATGGGATAATGTAGAAGAAAAAGGCTCAGTTGAATTAATTTCGCCTGACGGTAAAGTCTACAGTAAAGAAAAGACATCGGATAATGTCTACGAGGCAAATGGCGAAGCCATAGTAAATGTCGGACAGCCTGCTAAGGGCGAATGGACAATTAAAGTCAGCGGAGATAACTTAGGTGTAGTTAAGGTGGAAGCAGGACAACTCCCTAATTCTATGGTTATTAATTCATTTAGTGTCGAGGCAAAAGATGATAAATACATAGCTAAGTATTCTATAAGTGATTGTCCTGAACAGGTACAGATAGAAGTATTTGCTGATACAGATAACGAGGGTTTTGACGGAGAAAAGGTATACTCAGGAACTGGTGGGCCAAGTGGTGAAGCCGAATTATCATTTGGCAATCTTAAGCCTTGTGAATATCATTTTTATATACGTGTGTCTAAAGATGGTGTATTTAAAAGGGCATATACAGACTCAGTAATAAGTATCAGCCGTAAGGACAGCCAGAAGAAAGTTAAAGATGTTAAAGGTGGAAAATATAATGATGGTTATTATATAAGCTGGACAAATGAGAATGAAAATGACAGAAAAACAGTCTATGTCTGGGATAAAGATATGAACCTTATATCTGAAGTGGAAACCGAAGCAGGCGATACATTATATTATGGAGATTTTAAAGACAGTGATGAAAAGGTATATTTAGCCGTAGTAGATGGTAATGACTGTAATTATGATAAAATCGAAGTAAATAGGGATACAACCGTAGATGCAAATGTGGTGTATGATGTCGAAGAAAATGCTACAAATCACAAGTTTATTATAGCCGATGTAACTATAAACGGCAAAGCTGTAATTGATGCATGGTTAAATGATGAGCTTATGCTTGAGGGAGAAACTGAATCAGGTAAATATAGAATTAATATGAGTGATGGAGACAATGTAGTTGTATTCAGAATAACAGATGAGAAGAACAATGTAATTACATTTACTAAAAATATCTATGTAGATACAGTTCCACCGGCACTTTCAATAGCCGATGATATAGATAACAGCATTACATCTAAAGATTATATTTACATAAGCGGATATTCTGAAGAGGGTGCAGTGCTTACTCTCAATGGAAGAGAAATTGAGATGGAAAAAGGCTATTTTAATGAAAAGGTCAGACTTAAACTTGGTAAAAATGCCATAAAGCTTGTGGCAATTGATGTCGCAGGTAATGAGTCTCAATATAGTGCAACAGTCACACATGAGATGAGTAAAAGCAACAGAAGAAAATTGTATATAATTACAGGCGTACTAATTATACTTGTTGTGGTATATATGATTGTATTTATTAAAGGAATAAAAAGACGCAGGAAAAAGTAAATTGGAAATGTATTAAATTAAAATGAAAGGAATTGCGATAGACAATATGTATGAAAATATATATGGTTAAGAAGCAGTATAAAGGTAATAAAAATGGTAATTATAATGCTGATAATCAGCCTGCTTGGAACACTTGCAGCAATAGGATGCACTTCGTATGCAGTATATATTACATCTCAGGTATCCGGAGAAAAGTTACTTACATTGAATAGTGAATTAGGATACCGTTATGCAACTACATATAGAGATTGGCAGGTCTATGCAGCTATTTCAGTTATTGCAGCAGTAGTATTATGGATTATATTCATATTTATATTAGTAAAAAGGCATAAGAAAAGAAGAAAGAAACAGACGGAGGCGGTAAATAATGAAGGAAATTAATATTAATGAGATTAATATTAATGAGATTAAGGAAGAACTGTCAAAGAATAGTGATTTGTATGGTTATATTTTAGAAATATTTGATGGCGATTATGGTTGTGAAGAGCGTTTAGAGGGTGAATCCTTGATGGTCAGCGTAAAACTTCTTACCAGAGATGGCGAAGTGTATGTTCGTGTGGAAGATGAGAAGCTTACAGAGAATGGGTTAGACGAGGATATGTATGTGAAGAAAGGATTAATATAATTATATATAATATTGCTGAAAAATGTTAATGCTAAGGTAACAATATTAAATATTTGTTAAAGAAGTAACGAAAAGTAACGAAAAATAACGAAAAGTAACACCGAAAATCAACTATTGTTTCTGAATTAAATTTTCTACAATTACGGTGTATGGAAATTATAATCCAAATGCGGCAAGTACATATGCACAAAATAATTATGATGACACGTCGTATATATATTGGGACATGAAGAAAAAATATAATAAAAATTGTAATACGTTTTATAGAATAGTATTTAAGTAAATTAAAATAATATTTGGAGGAAAATAAACGAATGAGTAAACGCAAAATAATAGTTATAGCTATAATTATAATACCAGTTTTAATATTTATATATTTCAATGTAATTAAGCCTTGTGAAATAAATGAAAATAAAATAGAAATATTTATATCAAGAGATGATGAAAATCTGGCTGGAGAAGAATATGATGACGAAATATTTAATGCATTAATTGATAGATATGAAGGAAAAAATAGTAGTGTTTTTTTAAATGATGAACAGCTGGTTAGAAAAAATAGAAATTTACCATCGGATAAGACGAAAGATTATGGAACAGTAATAATTTCGGTGGAATTCAAAAATAATAGTATATTTAATTTAAAAGACATCATAGGAAGTGTTACTAATGAAAAAGATGATAGTTATGTATTATATTCAACAGGTGCTTTTGTATCAGAAAATATAAAACCATTAAAAACTAAAAAGGACACAGAGATAATTTGGTTAACTATGTATATGGGAGATATGTCGGATGAGGAAATTCTTGATTATATACAAAGACTGGATATAGAAGTATATTACAGCAGTAAAATGTTGGGAAGTAATGATGAAATAATATCATTAAAACATGCCAAGTTAAGAAAATAAAATTTACAGAATGAAAGGAGACATATGATAATAAAGGTAAATAATATGTGTAAAAAATATGAAAATGGAAGTATAATGACTGACATTTTTAATAATTATTCATTAGAGATAAAAGAGGGTGAAAAAATAGCAATAATGGGAGCCTCCGGCTCAGGAAAGAGCACATTATTACATATATTAGCTGGATTAGAGGAGTTTCAGGCGGGAGAAGTAATAGTAGATGGAATTAATTATATAAAGACAAATTATAAAAAAATAGAAAGTATGCGTTTAGAAAAGTTTGGATTTATTTATCAGAAATTTTATCTTATTGATACACTTAATGTATATGATAATATAATTCTTCCGGCATTAGCATTACGAACGAACTTTGATAAGGAATATACAGATGAATTATGTGAAATATTAAAAATTGAATCAAAAAAGAACTATTATCCATCGCAGTTATCTGGGGGAGAACAACAAAGAGTGTGTATTGCAAGAGCATTAATTAATAGACCTAAAATTATTTTTGCTGATGAACCAACGGGAAGCCTGGATAAAGAAAATAGTAATATTGTCATGAAATTGTTGTGTGAATGTTGTGAAAAAAATAATCAAACCTTAGTTGTTGTAACACATGACGAAATGGTATCAGATTATTTGGATAGAAAATTAGTGTTAAGTCGCTAAGCGGGAGAAAATGTTATGAAGAAATCAATTAATAATTTATTGATTAAAAGTTATATGAAAAAGAAAGATTTTCTTATATATATAATAACAATATGTATATTGTCAATTTTAATAATCAATTTTTTAAATACGGCTTTATATATTGGTGGAGAATATCTTAAGAAAATTGCAAAAGAAAGTTATGGAGAATATCATTATAGTATAGGATATTTGGACAAAGAAACAGCAAATAAAATAAAAAATGATAAAACACTTTATAAAGTGGCTCAAACTCAGGAAAATTTTACAGAAGACGAATATTTAATAGCATGTGATAATGAATTTACAGAAATAACAGATTGCAAACTAGTAAAAGGGAAGTTTCCGGAAAGTTCTAATGAGGTATTATGTAACATTAATTATTTATTTCAGCTGGGTTATGAATATAAAGAAATGATAGGGGCAAAAATAACAGTTGATGAAAATGATTATATTGTTACAGGGTTAGTAGAAATGCAAAGTCTTATTGATTCAGAGTATAATGGCAGGCTTGTAGTTTTTAATATGAATTATATAGAACTACCATATGAGTATAATGTTTTTATTCAATCTTTCTCAGATAATTTTAAAGGCAATAAAGAAAGTCTTATAAAAAAATATAATTTAAATAGAAAAACAATTTTTAATAATGGAAATGTATTGAATATATCTGAGCGTGATGAATGTAATCGTCCAACTGCTTTATTAAAAATAGTATATTCGTTGATAGAATGCGTAATTGTTTGCTACGGAATAGCTATTTTGGTATCGATATTGTTTATAATTTTAGTTAAGGGAAAATGCTCATTTTCAGATTTTAACGGATATTTAAAAATAAATTTATTAATACAACTTGTATTTATTATAATAGGTTTAATTACAAATATATCTTTAATATTGAAAAAAATATATAAAGATTTTATATTATTTAATAAAAAAAGTAGAAGAAAAAGTATAAAAACGGGTAGTCAATTAGTAAAGAATAGAGATTTATATATTCAGCTGGCAAAAAATATTCATTTATTTAATTGGAAAAGTATGTTTATATTAATTTTACCAATATGTATTTCTGGAATTATTTTCATTTCAGTTTTGTTTTACATAAATACTAAAAGGGTAAATTTTGCAAATTATAATAATTATGAATACCAAATTACATATAGTGGAAATGAGGTAGCAACTAAGGAAATAGAGATATATATAGATACTATAAAAAGAATAGAAGATGTCGTTAAAAACACTAATAATTCTGAAATTTTACCTTTATATATAAAAAACTCACAGAAATCTTATATTGAAAAAAACACTATATCAAATCAATATCTGAATATATTAGAAAATTATGATACACAGTTTAAAAGGCAGATGTCTAAATCTGATAACAGGTATTGTACGTTAAGAATATTAGTGATAGGTATAGAAGACAAGTACTGTGAAAGTATAGGCATAAAAAAAGAAGATTTAAATAATTTGAATGAAAACGAATGTATATTAATAGGTAATATACATTCATATGGAATAGGAGATGTTAGTAGTGGTATAAAAAAAGGCAATAAAATAAAAATGGATATTATAGAGGATAATGAAATATATAATAAAACATTCACAGTTAAAAAAATATATGACGATTTAAAGTTAAGTATAGATGATAATAATAAAATTAAAATTATTATTCCAAAAGATGTTTTTGTTAAACAATATGAAGAGCTAATAAGTTATTCGTATCCTGATATAGTATATTTAAATTGTAGTAATAATGATGATATATTAAATAGTATCAAAGGTTGTCGGTATATAACATTGAAAAATATAAAAGAAGAAAATCAATTGATAGATAGTAGAAATCGAATTATGATGTATATTGCTATTATTATATCATTAATAGTTGCATTGCTTACTATATTAAATATTATATTTGTAATTAGTAATAGATTTTATGATATTAAGAAAATGAGTAATATTTTAAAAATTATAGGAGTTGCAAGTAGAAAGATAATAAAAATATTTATAATAGATATAAGACGTATATTTATAATAGGATATGTGATAGTTGGTTTTTTATCTGGATTAATATGTTATAAGATACTAGAAATTAATATTAGTGTGATTAATTATTTGAAATATTATTATCCATTTAAAATAATGGGGATACTAGCAGCAATATATATATCTATATTCATTTTATTTATATATTTTTTGAGAAGAAAAATTACAAATGGAGATATTATAAGAGAGTTAAAAGAAGAAAATGAATAAATTATTGTTATGGATATAAAAGGGGAATCCTGAGATTAAAAAATGTTTCTCAAAATTCCCCAGATTACCAAAAGTACAATCAGTAGAATCAGAATTACTGTTTGTGCTTTTGTTGTCTTAGCATCGTTAAAACGAATATATCTGTAAATCTGTTGTGCAATTATAAAAACAATTACAGGAGATATTATAAACAATAGTTTGTTATAATGATATGCTGCCACGAAATCAAGTCTCATAAGAGCGAGACACATACGTGTTACACCGCAACCCGGGCATTGCAGACCTGTAATTCGATAAAAAATACACGGTATAGCAAAACCAGTCTTTCTTACGAAGATTCCATAAGAAAGACCGATTAATAATAAACTCAATATGTATTTGCAAATTTTAAAAGCTCTGTTTTTCATATCCATTACAAATATCTATAAGTTACTTTGCAATTCATTTTATAAATGGTTAAGTTCATTCTGAATTAAGCAATATGAAACAATTGAAAGACCTAAGATAGCTAAGATAAGGTATAAAACACCTGAGTTATCTGACATCTGGCCTCTTGCACACTTAACAGCGTCAATTTTTTTACCTGCCTGGTATAACCAGTACCAAAGGTAAATACTACAAGTAATAATTGAAAGAACAAGTACCATAGCACCTGATGTAGAATTATCACCTGTTAGTTCGTTGATGTCATTTGCCATTGCATAGAGCCAATATAAACCGTAGATTCCACAAGTAACAATTGACAGAATAATGCATACTGCAATATTTCTTTCTCTCATAATTCAAATCCTCCTTAAATTTAGATTAAAAAATAATAAATTTCCTAAACATTATATAAAATGTAAAAGGTTTTGTCTATATAAATAAAAACATTTTTTAGGGTTTAATGTAGCGGAAAATGTACGTTAGTTAGAATAATCATTAATTAATAATTGTATCAGATGGTATATCTATGTTATTATATATATTAGTAATTAACGTGAAATATGAATGAGTATTATTTGAAGCAGGGTAAATAACTACTGATAAGAAGTTACAGATAAAAGTTATATTAGTTTTATGTATATGTAAATGAAAATTATATAAGAAAATACTAAAATATATTTGCAGGGAAAGGTAAGGCTTATGGCAAAAACAAAGAAATATTTAATGGCATTAGACCAGGGGACTACAAGTTCGAGATGTATTATTTTCAATAAACAGGGAGAAATTGTATCATCAGCACAAAAGGAATTTACACAGTATTTTCCAGAAAGTGGATGGGTAGAGCAGGATCCTAATGAAATATGGTCATCTGAATTAGGTGTAATGGTTGAAGCTATGGCAAGAAACGGAATCGAAAGCGACGAGATTGCGGCAATAGGAATAACTAACCAGAGGGAGACAACAATATGTTGGGACAGAGCGACAGGCGAACCGGTTTATAATGCAATAGTATGGCAATGCAGAAGAACAGCACCGATGGTTGACAGACTTAAAGAAGATGGATATGAAGAGATAATTAAGTCTAAGACAGGGCTTATCTTAGACCCATATTTTTCAGCAACCAAGATAGCGTGGATATTGGAAAATGTTGAGGGTGCAAGAGATAAGGCAGACAGAGGCGGGCTTATGTTTGGGACAGTTGATACATGGCTTATTTATAAGCTTACCAAAGGAAAAGTGTATGCGACAGACTACACGAATGCAGCGAGAACAATGTTATTTAATATACACTCACTTGAATGGGACAGGGAGTTGTTAGAATTATTCAATATACCTGAGACTATGTTGCCGGAAGTGAAGAATTCATCAGAATTATATGGAATGACAGATGAGACAGTATTTGGTGGTGTTGTGGCAATTGCAGGTGTAGCAGGAGACCAGCAGGCAGCACTATTCGGTCAATGTTGTTTTAATGAAGGCGAAGGCAAGAATACATATGGAACAGGCTGTTTTCTTCTTATGAATACCGGAAGGAAAGCAGTTGTGTCAAGAAATGGATTACTTACTACAATTGCAATAGGACTTAATGGAGATGTTCAGTATGCTTTAGAAGGTAGTGTGTTTGTAGCAGGGGCGGCCATAAAATGGTTAAGAGATGAATTAAAACTTATAGATACAGCCGAAGAAACATATGATTTGGCAATGTCCGTAGAAGATAGTAATGGAGTCTATGTAGTTCCGGCATTTACGGGACTTGGCGCGCCATATTGGGATGCTTATGCAAGAGGTGCAGTGTTCGGATTGTCAAGAGGAAGTAATAAAGCACATTTTGTAAGAGCAACATTAGAATCATTGGCGTACCAGACATTAGATGTATTAAAAGCAATGGAAGAAGATTCGGGAATTAATTTGTCATCACTAAGAGTTGATGGTGGTGCAAGTGCTAATGATTTTCTGTTACAGTTTCAATCAGATATTGTCGGTACAGAGATTATAAGACCGAAAGTTATAGAGACAACAGCATTAGGTGCGGCGTATTTAGCCGGACTGGCAGTGGGATATTATAAAAATATAGAAGAGATTAAAGATAACTGGCAGCTTAGAGATACATTTTCTCCTAAGGCAGATAAGGTAAAGAGAGATAAGTTGGTCGCAGGCTGGCATGATTGTATAAGAAGAATCAGAACAGAGTAAGACAAGTCACTCAGAAAAGAGGTCAGTGCGAAAGAATTGTGCTGATGCGCCAATGCTTTTGCATAGCTATTTGTGCAGCAGGCACCACAAATAGCATCTATTGCGAGACAAATCTGAAATTTGGCTCGCGATTCCTCCGGCACGTTGTGCCTGCGGAATGGAGATTATTATGTGTGAAATCAGAGTAAAAGAATTCAGTTTTTTATCAAGTAACAAGTATACGGAGATACATGGAAAGATGTGGATACCGGACAGGGATGTGGAAGCGGTATTACAGATATCTCATGGAATGGCAGAACATATTGACAGATATGATGAATTTGCAAGGTATTTGGCTGCAAGAGGAATATTAGTTGTTGGTAATAATCATATGGGACATGGCAACTCTATTGTGAATAAAGATGATCTTGGATATTTTGCCATACCGATAAAGGGAATGAATAAAAGAAAAGCAGAAAATTACAGTTCAAGTGCCGATCTTGTAAAAGATTTAGTCCATATAACTAAGACGGTCAAGAAACATTATCCGGGAGTTCCATATATTCTTCTGGGGCATAGTATGGGATCATTTATTGCCAGAAGGTATCTTATGGAATATGGCAATGAATTAGACGGTATAATTATAATGGGAACAGGAAACCAGCCGGAAGCTGTCGTTAATGCGGGACTTGCCATAACGAAAATGCTTATTATGGCTAAAGGTGACAGATTTAGAAGCGAACTTATCTATAAGATGATGTTTGGAGCATATAATAGAAAGATAGACAATCCTGTATCGGGTGATGACTGGATATGTACAAATAAAGAAACACTTAAGAAATATGAAGAAGATGAGCTATGTGGATTTAAATTTACACTAAATGGTTATGAGGCTCTATTGTCTACCATAAAATATATTATTAATAAAGAAAATATTAAAAAAATTCCTAAAGATGTTAAAATGCTTATAAATGCCGGCAAGGAGGATCCGGTCGGTGATTATGGGGAAGCGGTTAAGCAGGTATATGAGACATATACGGCACAGGGGGTTAAGGATATAACACTTACTTTGTATGATGGCTGCAGACATGAGATTCTAAATGAAACGAACAAAGATAAAGTGTATAAAGATATTTATATGTGGATAAATGACCATGTAATTCATAAGATTGTGGAATAGATTTATGGAAATACGAATATAATATAGATGGAGAAAGTAAATAATAAAAAGTTAATGGAGGGAGAAAATAGTGAGAGTGTTGATTCTGGATAGCAGCCCCATATTTCGTATGGGGCTTAAACAGATTATGACTCAAATAGGAAAAAACAATGGAGATTTGGTAGAGGTGTACGAAGGAGACAATATTTCTGATGGTGTAAATATTGCAAAATGCTATAATCCGGATATCATATTGCTTGATGAGAATATTGGTATTTCTGACATAGATAGTAGTATAATGACTAATATGGAAGGTATTATTACTTTGTTTAATAAGGAGAAAATAATTTGTAAATCTACAGAACCAGAGATGAAGTCAGGAAAAACTAAAAGTACTGAGGTTATTTTTTTGTGTGATAAAATGCAATGCGGTGGATTTGAAGATATAAAAATTCCGGAAATATCAGGATTAATTATGAAAAATGCTAATGAAGAAGATGTAATATATGCGTTGAATGTAATTATGCGTGGTGGACGATATTATTCGCCTGAATGTATTAAGATGAAGCCATCCGTATCGGTTCAGGATAATCTTACCAAAAGGGAATCTGAGGTGTTAAGCCTGTTAAAAGAAGGCAAGAGCAATAACGAAATAGGAAAGGAATTATTTATATCGGAAGCAACTGCCAAGAAACATGTTAGTAATATATTAGGTAAACTGGGGATGAAAAACCGTATGGAGGTAGTTATTGCAGTGAATAATGCAAGATTATGGAGGTAAATAATGATTAAGAAAAGAATATTCGCATTGACAGTTATGGTGTGTATAATTGCAATGGGAGTTGTATATGGAAAATGGACTAAACGATTAAATGTCGGATTGGAGACAAAGAGCGGTGTACTTAAATATGAGGTAGGAGATATTTCTGATTGTAAAGTAAGTATAGTAAATAATGATTTAAGATATAATGTCCCTGAAGAACAGATAGAGTTTGCTGAGGAAAGTAAAGAATTAGTAATAAAAGTATCGGCATTAAAATTAAAGGAAATATCAGGTGATTCAGGTAAAATTACAGGAATAAATATTAATTATGCGGCTAAACCATCGGATAAGAATACAATTTATAGCATAGATGTGGATAAAGAACCACAGACGCATATTGCAGAGGTATTTAGAGAAATCAATGCTTTACAGGATAATAATGAGAATATAAATAAATATATGGAGACTGCTTCAAATGGTGAAGCAAAAAATGCGCAGGAGGATGTAGTATCAGGTGAAAAATTGCCAGAGCTGATTAGCAGTAAAATAGAGTGCATTACAGAAACATCTTCCGAATATAAACTGGATAATGAAGAAAAGTATCTTGGAATCAGTCATAATACAAAATTAGAAGATTATGAATATAGAGTTGGAGATATTATTACCATAGAATATAATGATGTGATAGAACAACAGAATAAAGAAACTTTTATAAAGAAAACCAACATATCTGTGACAAATTGTCTATGGAGTCAGAAATTAAAGCTGCAATGCAGAATTCTAATTACAGAGTAAAGGTGAGCTAATAGAAGATGAAATTAATAATGTTAGGGTTATATCTCTTAGTGGCATTAGTGCCACAGGGATATACAAAGGGAATTAATTATGCAGGGATAAGTTCATACAGAATGAACTATGTGATATTGCCCACGATATGTATAATTTTGTTATTAATATTTGCAAAATGGTTCATGGAAGTTGAACCAATGAGCAGAAATAATGACAAAAAACTTGCAATATTGTGGGCATTTTATTTTGCGGCAATTATAATTGTCGCTAAAATGATAGTGGGTATATTTATGGGAACTCTTAGTAAGAACCCATATGACAGAAGTTTTAGAGGCATTGTAAGTAATTTGTATTATGCGTTACCACTTATAATATTTCGTGAAAATATCAGAAGCTACATAATTAATAAATGCACGCATTACAAAATGTGGTTTATAAATCTGTTATTCTGGCTGTCATTTGCGGGGTTAAACTTTATGGAAATAGAGTTACTAAGTGGCGTGGAAAATACGGTTATATACATGGCTAAAAATGTGCTGCCACTTGTTATTGAGGGAATATTTTTAAATATGATGGCTACATATGGTGGTGCAGGTGCATCGATTATATACCTTATTATGCAGGAATTAATGGAATGGTTGTTTCCGGTTGTACCTACATTGAATTGGCTGACAGAATTCGTTATAAGTATAGGCATCGGTGGAATTATTATTCTGATGTTAGGCGATCAGATAAGTGAATTTCAGGAAAAGCATAAGCGTAATTCGAAGAAAACACGTAGGAAACAGGAGAAGATGTTCGGGCAGATATGCGTAATGGTTATATGTGTGGTTATGATATGGTTCTTTGTTGGCGTATTCAGAATATATCCATCTGTCGTTCTGACTGGAAGTATGGAGCCTGACATTAAACCGGGCGATATGATTCTGATAGATAAGATAACAAATGAAAAGGGACTTAATGAGCTAAAAGTCGGAGACATTATTACATTTCACAGGGACGATATTGTAATTACACATCGAATAAAAGAGATTGTAACAGATGAAAATGGCAACATTACATTTAGGACAAAGGGCGATAATAATAGTGTGGAGGATACGAGGTTAGTAGAGCCTAATGAAGTTATGGGAAGATATATAGGGGTTATTCCAAAGATTGGATTACCGGTATTATGGATAAAAAGTGGGGAGGCGGTGCCTGATGGTGTGGAAAATTAAGAAAATATCAGTGGAAAAATGGATAAAATATGTCATAATGTGTGGAATATTTATTGGAATTGTTATTGCAATATTTCTAATTAACAAGGATATGAAGAAAAGTACAAGCAAAACGGTTACAAAAACGGTGTATGAATATACATACAGCCCGGTCATGTCATATAGTGTTAAACTCAAAGAGAATAAATATTATGATGAGGCTGTCAGAAATGAGGGCGAAAAGTACATAAGAAACCTTGTAGATTCCGTAAATGTGACATTTGGTGGGGATTTTCAGGGAAATACTAAGGAAAATATCACAGCCGAATATCAGGTAAAAGCTAAATTAGAGGGTTATCAGGTAGCTTCAGGAAATAAAGAGGTAATCTGGCAAAAGGAAATGCCAATCGGAGATGCACATACGGAGAATGTCAATGACTATAGCCTTAAATATAATTTATCTGAGGAAATAGATTTAGATAAGTATGAGGCAATGGTTACTAATATAAAAGGTGAGTTAGGAATTACATTATCAGTAAATCTTACGTTCTATATAGAAGGCAGGATAACCATACGGCGTAACGAAAATAATATAGAGATTCCAATAGCTTCAAGTCTTGAGATACCACTGAACAGTACATTATTTTCGATAAATAAAGAGACAGGCAATCCTGTAAGTAAACAGGAATATATAGAAGAACAGGTAAATATTAAGAAAAATTATAGTTTCATAATTATTTGTGTGATTTTCATAATAGCTGCAGTTATTAGTGAAATCCTCGTATTTATTATGATAGGAATAAAAGAGGAATTGCCTGAAGAACTGAAGAAAGAAAAGAGACTTCTTAGGAAATATCGCAGCCGGATGATATCACTTAGCAGTATACCAAAACTTGATATAGAGGAAATATACTTATTAGAAGAAGTTGGTGATTTGTTCCGGTTAGCTGATGAAATGGGGAGACCGGTAGTATATCTGCATGGAAAAGATAGGGAGATTGATGGAGGTAAGATATTCATAATCGATGGCAGGAATAAATATGTTTACTATATGTCAAAGTAGCCAAAAGTAGTATAAATAAGTAGACTTTAGTAGGTAGAAAGAAAGAATCAATGTGCATATAATACAACTATGGCTGAGAAAACAGAAACAACAGCCTGAGAAAATAATTATTTAAGGAGATTGAAAATGAAAAAAAGATTTATTGCAGGTGCATTGGCGCTTAGTATGGTATTAGCAGGAACAGGATATGCGTATTGGACAGATTCGCTGAATATGACAACTAAAGCCACAACAGGAAATATGGGAGTTAAATTCCTTGACTTAGGTTTATATGCACAGTATGCAGATGAGGGAAAAGGCTGGTCAATTATTGATGGTGTAGGAGATGATGGTTATATTGATTCAAATTATTTCCTAAGAGGTACATCAAATTATAATATAATCGCAAAAGAGGGTTCGGTAGAGGGATATTATAATGCAGCAGACGGCTATAATGATGTAAGCTTTGGTGCAAAACTTGTTACGCCTACAAAGATGAATGTTACAGTAGGACCATACAAGGCATTAGCTGTTGACGTAAGTGACAACATCGATATTTCAGTTGAAAATATTTATCCTGGCTATGCACAGGCATTCAGAACAGATATTGCAAATGTAGGAAATATTGCAGCTAAATTAAGTAAAATCAATATTACATCTGAGGGTGAAAATGTTGGAAATATCAAGGATATGATTGGTATTGCAATGTACGTCCAAAGAGAATACTGCGAAGAGACCGCAAGTACACTTGATGATGTAGTAGGTCTTGCAGAAAACTTTGATGAGGATGATATCTTTACAATGGGTGGTGTTGATTTCGTAAGATTATCAGCTCTTGAAGAGAAAGGATTCACACCTGAAATCGAAAATGAGAAGTTATTAACAGTCAGCAGTGAAAACAGAATGGACGTATTCTTCGGAGTAGCGATGGATCCTGATGCAGAGGGTGTATATACAACAGGTTCTACAGGTGTTATGAATGACAATGATGACACAATTTCTATGGATAAAGCAGTAGAAATCAGCATTGACTTCTTATGGGATCAGTTTAACGAGGGTGTTGGCAAAGATGCCCCTGCAAATATTTTAGAGAACCAGAACAAATAGGAATAATATATTTCTAAAAATACTGTGTAAAAATACATTTTCAAAAATGTGTGTAAAATATATTTGTTAGGAAAAATATTGTGCAAATATGTCTTAAACAATGAAGTGAATTGTGGATAACAAATGGTAAATATAAACAATATTGTATAAATATAATTAAATTTGTCTAGACTTGATAGTGCTTGTACTTTATATGTAAAGGATTCATTAAACAAGATGAATTACATATACATAGAGTATAAGCACTATTTTTGATTGGAGGTCTGAACAATAAAGAAATTATTATTTAAAACAGTAGGAATACTAATGAGTGGTCTGATAATTCTGTGCTTATGTCAGACAGTTAACGGAAATGAGGAATATGAATATGTTCTAAAATCGCAGGGGTTGAATGGGTATAACGAATTGGGAATTACTCCGGTAATAATGGAATTGTATAATAGAGAGGGTAAGAAATTAGAAGTCTATTGTGCAGATATGAATACCCCGGTGGTAAGTGGTTGTGGGTACAACTGTAAACCAATAGATAAATGTAATAAATTTGACAGGAATATATGTAAGCATCTTGAAAAGATTCTGAAAAATGCGTATCCATATATAAGCATAGAAGAAATGCAGCAAAGAAGCGGCATTAAATACATCAAAAAAAAAGAGGCGATTACAGCGGTTCAGTATGCAATATGGCATTACACTAACAATGCAGATATAGAGTCGGAGTATAGTGTTGTTAATGAGCTGTATAAATGGCTGATTAATTTAGATGTCGATGATAGTTCTAATGATGATGGAGAAAACAATGGTGGTAGGACAAATAGCGTATTTCTGGTGACTAATAATAGTGTAGCCACGCAGGTATTAATCGGAATCGGGGAGTTTGCTGAATCAGAAAGCTATGCTTCTAAAAAAAACAAGAGTAGTGTACCGGAAAAAAACAATACGATAAATGGAGAGGATAATAATATTAAGGCAAATGCACAGTATAGTAAAAGTCCAAAGACAGGTGACAGCTTTGTTAGTATAGTGGTTATTATGGGTGCGGCGCTTAGTATGGTAACAATATTCATTGTGTTGAGGGGTAAGAGAAATTAAGGGTTGGAGAACACAATAATATGTTGACAACTATAACATATTTCTATATAATTTAGCTAGTTTACGAGAGGATAAAGATAGATAGGAAATTGGTGGATTATAGAAACTAGAAAATATTATATAGTACTTTTTAAATTCGCCAGATGATTCTGGCGAATTTTTTTACCTCAAATTTCCTAATCCTTAGTAAATCAGAGTTATAGGAAATAACATTTGATGACTTTGATTAGTTATCAACACGTTTTGAACTATAACCCGTAAAACAATACATAGTAGAGGAGAGATGGAAATATGAACTTATTCAAAAAAAGATTGTTAAAGCGAATACTTGCAATTGTTTTAGTTATAACTACATTTAGTACAACTATTACGATTGAAAAGGCAAAAAAAGCCTATGCAAGTGCACCTAAGGGTTATACAACAATCTACTTCAAAGATGACACAAAAGAAAGCTGGATTGGCAATGATGGAGCCATTATTCAGCTGGTTGATAACACGGATGGACATGATTATTACATTATGAAGCAGGTAGATGATAATACCTGGAGCTGCAGGGTGCCTGCAAAGACTTATAATGTAACCTTTAACAGATTAAGTCCAAAGACAAAAGATGGAAAACAAGTGGCTGATATGTCACAGGTTGGAGAGGGATTACTTAGTCATAAAGATGACAATTACATACAATGGAATTCATGGAGTGCCGGAGGACGAGGCAGTAACAGAGATGATTACAGCAGCTGGCACAGCACATACCATGCTACCGTTCCTGAACATGGATATTGGGACGGAACTATGGTAATCGATAATGATTACTTTCATGAAGGAGATGTAATCTATCTTGATTTCTATGAATTTACTTCAGATAATAATGGAAGTGTAATTTATAACTGGGAGCAGAGTAATGCCCAGTTTTATATAAATTTTAATAAATATTCAAAGTCGGATAACGGCGGAAGAGATATAAATATTAAAAATGCAGACAAGGATGCAGTGTCTCCGATTAAATTAACAGATTCACCCGAAACACAGGTATTTCGCTATGTTGTAACGAAAGAAGATGAGGGTGCAACAGAGCTTAGGTTCTTCAGGGGAAATGATGAAAATTTATGGAATGAATCTGTTTTATTAAGATATAGTGATTACAAGCAGGGTAACAACTGTGCAAAGGTAAAGGGCTGGGATAATAATGGATACGTATGCCCATATGTGCCTAGAAGACATATGCTTAATGTTTATGATTTAGTCATTAAAACAGATGGTAACTTAAAAGTTAACAGAAAAGTAGATATTGATTTAGAACTTGATGCTCCCGAGGGAGAAGAAGATTATCTTAATAAAGAAAACACAGTTATTGAAATCAATAAGATTGACAGTGACGGAAATGTTATCGCAGGTTCAAAAGATATCTTCCTTTTTGATGACAGTAAAACAGAATGGAATCACAGGGAACTTATTTTCAAAGAAGCAGGAAGCTATAAGATAAGTGCAAGTGTTACAGATGGTTATGATACGGTAAATGCAGAAAAAATTATTACAGTAGCAAAAGATAATGCACCTCTTGCCCTGATTAATCTTTCAGCAGATGAGGGAGAGAATACAGATAATGAAGATGTATTTGTAAGAAACAGTAATGGAAAATCAAATATTACTGTATGTGATGAATCAAGTTCAGAAATTGGTGATGAAATTAACTACAGACATTACATATTATTCTATGATTCAGACAATGATAATATATTTGATGATACTGAAATTATAGATGAAAGAGATGGAGATGGAAGCTCATTTAACTATGAGTTAGATAATGTTGGTAAATACAAAATCGTACTTAATGTAAAAGAAACATTTACAGATACAATTCCATCATTAATAGATGATTCAGTATATTTATCAGGAAATACAGAAAAAGTATTTGAAATTACTAACCAGGCACCAAAGTCAAAGGTGACTGTAGAAAAAAGTAAAATTGCAGACATTATTTTTACAGTTGGCAGTGCAGATAAAGATGTATTGAATGCTTATTCAGAAGCAAGTAAGCTTGTCGAAGATAAGTTAAAGGAAAAAGGTATTGAAGCCAATATTACTACGGTAAGCACCTCTGCAATTACAGCGACAGATACATTTGCCTGGAAAGAGTATGACCATCCGGGATTTAATGACTGGGGCTATGTTCTTCCACATCATATCCAATATACAGGAAAAGATATAAAAATGGTTGGATATTATTATGCAGCATTTAAAGATTTTCTATATGTTGAAGATAATAATCCGGATAGAAAAGTATTTGATTTCGATTTACAGAGAGATGGTACTGACTGGCATAGCATGGAAGGCGGCGGATTCTTATTTAACACCGTAGTCTCAGAAGAAGAAAACTATATTCAGGGATATTGTATACTTGTTACAAGTAGTGGACTTAAATTAGTTAAAATAAATAAAACCAATTTAACTAATTTCAGAAATGGTTCATATGAATATGTTCAATATGCAGGAAAATTATTACAGACATTTCCTATATCAAATGTATATGCAAATCATCATTTTAAGATAATTATTGAGGACAATGTAATAACTGTATACGATGGTGACAAGATTATTATTAATCAGTATGTACTTGAAGATGACGGTGTTGCAGCATATGGATATGGTCCGATAATCAGCCATGAAAATCATGGTTGTTATCAGCAGTCATATTTCACATTTAAAAATATCGTAATGCAGACAATATCAGGAGAGAGCCTTTCTGATGTTGTTAATAAGCATCAGTGGACACCAGGAACAAATCATTATGTCATTAATTTAAGTGATGCAGTAATTCCTGAATTATCAGATAACGGAAGAACTGCAAATGTGGCGGCTGCATTATTATCAAAAGATGTTAAGTTTTATGGTATTGGTAATGATGTATCCATAAGTTCTTATAACAGATTAGTAGATATTATTGATAACAATGGCGAGAATACAAATATTTCTGTTAGTAAAGAAAGTGGAAAAACACAGGAAGAAATTGTAACAGAAGCTGTAAATCACATTGTTGCAGACATTGAATCTGATGTATTAAGCAAAGATTATATAATAGGAAACACTATTTCAACAGATGAAAAGGTTGAATATAAAGGTACTTATAGTGATGCTGAAAATGATAACAAGGGAAATGATGAATGGACATATATTTATAATCCTACTATATTCGATAATGATGGTAAACAGGTTACATTTATTCAGTCAGAACCAATGACAATGTTTGAAAATGTTGGTGCGTATGCAATTACTCACAGAGTCAGTGATGATCCAACAAAGGGAAATTCTGCATTGGCAGGATATGTGAAGTGGTCAGACACAGATGAAGTTGAAAAGTTAATTGTTGCGCAGACCAGACCAGTAGCTGAAATTAAGGCTGATATAATGCAGTCTGACAGCGATTCTAAGAAATGTATTACAAATATTTTGTACTCTGCATATGATTCAGATCATCTGTCAGATGCTAAAAAAGGAATTATTGAAGAAAAATTCTATTATAAAGAAATAAATGATACCAAATGGACAGAGGGAAGATTCCCGGCACAGACAGATATGGGTAAAACATATCTTGTCAAATACATTGTAAAAGATTATGAGGGAACATATAGCAGACCGGCTGTTATCAGCATTAATACAAATGATGCCAGAGTATATACAAAGCCTGATGACAAGGAGCCGCCAAAGGTAACATTAAGTGTAAGTAAAACAGAAGCAAATATAGGCGAATCAGTTTATATCGAGGGATATGCTGAAGATAATTTTGGTATTTCTACTTTTGAAATAAAATGCAATGATGATGTAATTGGAAGTGGATATAACAGATACGAGTTTAAAGCAAATGAAGCCGGTGTTATTACTATTTCAGCGATAGCTACAGATATTGCAGGAAATGTCACAACCGAAACAAAAACAATTACTGTAATAGATAACAGAGATGTTACTCCTCCGGAAATTATTATTACAGAACCTAAAGATGGCATTATATCAGGAATTGTAGAAATAAAAGGTTCAATTACTGATGACAGAAAACTTAAGGGCTATAAAGTTACAAGAACAAAAACAGGTGATGAAAATAGCGAAGAAGTTCTCGTAGCAGAAGGCAGTGAAGCAATTGTAAACGCTGTTATTGGAACAATTAATACAGACGAACTTGAGGAAGGTGTCTACTGTTATAGAATTACAGCAGAAGATGAAGCGGGCTTAACAGCAGAAGTAAGCTTTAATATAACAGTAGAAAAAGAAGAAGCTGATAAGATTCCTCCGGTTACAGCATTTACAAAAATAGCATTAGATGCAGAAAATAAAAATATTGTAATTGAGGGTTCAGTATCGGATGAAACAAAGCTTTCAGAATATACACTTACATATTTCAATAAGGCAAATGAATCAGTAAAAATTATTATTGTCAAAGGCTATGAAAATGTAGAAAATGCAGAACTTGGAACTATTTCAACAGAAGGTTTATCAGATGGAACATATGAGGTGGAATTATCAGCCATAGATGCGGCCGGAAATACCTGTGTTTCAAAAGCAGAATTTACATACACAGCAGGACATTTTGTTGAAAATGATGATAAAACAGCACCGGATATTTTAGCTGATTTAGATGCAGTAATTGAAAATAAGGTTTTAAAAATTAAGCTTACAGGTTCAATTACAGACGAACATTTAAAAGAATATAAAGTAACTACAGGCAAAAAAGAAGATAATAAAGTTATTGATGAAGTAGTTATTGCAACAGGAAATTCCAATATAGATAATGCCGAGATTGCAGCATATGAATTCCCGGAATATAGTGTGGGTGAATATGAGGTAAAAGTAGTTGCAAAGGACGAAGCAGGAAATACAAGAACTACAACATATACATTTACGGTGTATGAAGATGGAAGAACAAATATAGGCGGAAATAATGAAAATCAGGAAATTGCATTAGTATTTGCAAATACAATTGCAAATGCAGGTGATACTGTGGCAGGATATATTTCCTATCCAAAGAATACGGCAGACATAAGTGTTACCTCTGATGATGCAGATGTAACGTTAGATGGTAAAAAGGTATCAGTTACAAAGAATGAGGCAGGTCTTGCCAATGTCACATTTACAGCAATGGTAGATGGAGAATTGAAATCAGTTACAAAGCAGATTAGATTCTTTGACAGAAGTGATAACATTCATCCAACAGCAGAATTTATAACACCTGAAGCAGATAGTGACTTAAAAACAAAAACAGATATCATAGGTACGGTTAAAGACGAAACCAGTCTTGCCTACTATACTTTAGAGTATAAGTTAAATGGTACAGACGATTATGTAGAGATAGCAAAAGGATACGAAAGCATTGAAAATGGAAAAGTCGGAGAACTTGACACAACAATGCTTATGAACGGAAGCTATACATTAAAACTTACAGCAGTTGATAACGGTGGCAACAGGTCAACAACTGAAAGAATAATTAATGTAACAGGTAATCTTAAAGTTGGAAATATGGCTTTAGGATTTACAGATATCAGCTCAAATGTGTCAGGTGTACCATTACAGGTAAATAGAAATTATGACAGCAGAAATAAATCTTTTAGTGACTTTGGATATGGATGGAGTCTTGGAATGCAGAGTGTAAAAATTACACTTAGTAATCCATTATATGAAGGTTATAACCAGGTTCAAAAAGGCAGTAAACTTTCTACATCTTATTACATTGAACAGACATTAAACCATGATATTACAGTAACCTATGGTGATGGAACAAGTGATAAATTCAGTCTGAAATTGTTACCGGATCAAAGAGCATGGGTTCCAATAGATCAGGTTCAGATAAAATTTGTATGTGAAACTGATAAGACAAAGACACTTGAAATTGATGGCGATAATACCGCATTTTTACAGGGAAGTAATTTATATTTTGAAGATATAAATTTACTTGATATACAGGACTTTGTCCTTACTACAAAAGAAGGAACAAAGATGTATCTTTCTCCTGCAAAAGGCCTTACAAAAGCATCTGATGCAAATGGAAATGTTGTAAATATCAGCAAAAATGGATTTACACATTCAGATGGTTATGGAATTAATTTTACAAGAGACAGTAAAGGCAGAATTATTAGTGCAACAGAAACAGACAGTAAGAATAATGTAATCAATTCCATAAAATATGGTTATGATGATAATGGTGATCTTGTATTAACAACTGATTATGCCGGAAGAGATATTATTTATTCATATGATGATGACCATAATCTTACAGAAATACTTGATCCATCAGGAAAACCTGTTGCAAGAAATGAATATGATGAAAATGGCAGACTTAAAGCAACTGTAGATTCTAACGGAAACAGAATCGAGTATGAACACGATATTGATGCAAAAATGGAAGTTGTCAGAGATAGAAATGGCAATCCAACAGTATTTTATTATGATGACAATGGAAATGTGATTAAGACAGTTGATGCTCTTGGCAATTCAACTACAAATAAATATGATGCTGATAATAAACTTATTGAATCAACAGATGCGAATGGTAATGTCACAAAGTATGAGCGTGACAAGGATGGTAATCTCAAAACTCTTATTTTACCGGATGGAACGAAAGAAGAGCTTAAATACAATGATTTAAACATTGTCAACAGCATAAAATTAGACGATAAACTTTTAGTAAGTATGGATTACGATTCAAAGGGAAATATAACCGGGATGAGTGATGCCCTTGGAAATAAAACTGATTTAACATACGAAAAAGACGGAAAACTTTCATCAATTTCAGATGAAATTGGTCAGGTTAAAAAACTTAAATATGATGAAAATGGTAATCTTATTTCATTAGAGGATGGAAACAAGAATTCTACTACATATGAATATGATGAGAAAAACAGATGCACAGGTGTTACCGTAACAAGAATAGAAAACGGTGAACAGAAAGAATACACATCAAGATATGTATATGACAAGGCAGGAAATATTACATCCAAGATTAGTAATACGGGAATGGTTACAACTTATGAGTATGATTATAAGAATAATGTAACTGCCGCGGTTTCATCAGATGGACTTAGAACAGAGTACACATATGATAGTGAAGATAATTTGACATATGCTGCATATTCTGACGGAACAAGTGAAACATTTGAATATGATAAAAATGGTAATAACATAAAGGCAACTGACAGATATGGAATTACTGTATCAATGGAATATGATGTCCTTAACAGACTGACAACTAAGACATATGCTGATGGAACAAAGGAAAAATATACATATGATGCAAATGGAAATGTATTAACATTTACAAGTGTTTCAGGTGGAGTAACAGAATACACATATGATAATATGAATAGAAATACATCTGTAAAAGATGCATATGGAAATGTTACAACATTTACATACAATAACCGTTCAAAGTTAGTTAAAACCAAAGATGCAAAAGGAAACATATTTAAATACGAATATGATGACAATGACAGACAGATTGCAGAAATCTATCCGGATGGAACAAAGGAACAGACAGAATATGACAAGCGGGGCAGAGTTTCTAAGCAGATAGACAGAAATGGAAATGTGACAAAATATGAGTATGATGGTGCAGATAATCTTATTGCAGTAGAAGATGCAACAGGCAACAAATATTCATACACATATGATGAAACATATGAACTAACAAAAGTAACAGATGCAAATGGAAATGAAACACTGTATTCATATGACGAAGAAGGCAGATTAATAAAAACAACTAATGCTTCAGGAAAATCAGCAGAATTCAAATACGATGAAAATGGTTATCAGACTTCATTTGTGGATTATGCAGGCAATAAAGTGACTTATTCATATGATAACTTAGGCAGACTTGTTAAGAAAAATAATAAAGACGGTGATGTGAATATTACATATGATTCACTTGGAAGATTAAGTAAAGTTACTGATTCTAAGGGCGATGTAATATACACATATGATGAGTACAATAGACTTGCATCAAAGACAACATATGACCTTGGAACAATTAAGTACACATATGCAGACAATGAAGAAATAAGTTCGATTACATATAATGTAAATGGCGAAGATGTTGCAGCAACATCATACAGCTATGACTTAATGGACAGACTTGTAAAAGTTATTGATCATAATGGAGTAGCAACCGTTTATGAATATGATTCCTTAGGAAACAGAACAAAAGTCAAGCATGAAGGCGGACTTACAGTTTCATACAAATATGATGTATGTTCAAGACTTATAAACGAAATAGTAACTGATAAAGATTCTAATGTCTTAATGTTCTATGATTACAGTTATGGTAAGGCAGGAGAAAAGACAAAGACAGTTGAAATCACAAGAGAATCATCAGAAAGTACTACAGTAAGAGTAATTAAAAACGAATATAAGTATGATGAACTTTTAAGACTTACTGAAGAAAAGATTAGTATAAATGATAGTGTTGACTTTGATGATGTTATAAATATTGATTCTGAAAACATCACATTAGCAACTGATACTATTACATATCAGGGAACTATTGAAAATAAATATGCCTATGACAAAGTAAGCAACAGAACAGGAAAGACAACAAAAGTTACAGGTAATGTAGATGATTATACAGAAGATGTAGAGACTGGCAACACAATCTATACATACAATGAACTTAATCAGCTTATTAAATCCGAAACAACAAAAGTTCTAAAGATAGAAAGTTTTGTAAATGCTTCTGAAGCAAATGCAGATATTTTAACAATTAACTATACATATGATGACAATGGAAATCTTACATCAGAACATGGAACCAAAGACAAGACATATACATATGATGCAGAAAATAAGCTTTTAACAGCAACAGTAAGCAGTGGCAATGCTGTCACAATCGAAAGTTATACATATGACTACGAAGGCAACAGAATCAGTAAGCAGGTAAATGAAGAAGAAAAAGTATTCTATCTTAATGATACATATACAAGTCTTACACAGGTTGCATTAGAACTTACAAAGAATACAGATAACACTTATAAAGTAAATAAGTATTATACAAGAGGACTTGAATTAATCAGTGCTGATATAAAAGAAGACATACAAGCAGATGTACAAGAAGATGCGACAGGAAATACAACAAAAAATACAACTAAAACATACTGTCACAAAATCTACGTTCAGGATGGACATGGCTCAATAACGGCACTTGTAGAAAATTCAAAAATAACAGATACCTATACATACGATTCTTATGGTATAATATTAAAGAAAACCGGAGATACAGATAATGATTATCTCTACACCGGTGAGCAGTACAATGAATCAACAGGTCTTTACTATCTAAGAGCAAGATATATGTCACCTGAAACAGGTACATTTACAACAATGGATACTTATGCAGGAACTCTTGATAATCCTGTAAGTCTTCATAAGTACCTGTATGCAAATGGCAATCCTGTAATGTATACAGACCCAACAGGTAACTTCTCGTTAATGGAGACAAGTGTTGCACAGGGAATCCAGGCAACAATTAATACAATAATTACACCTGGATTTAGTCTTCAGAAAATGCTTACACTTGCAAATCTTGCTGTAACAGCATATGATGTTGCTACAACAATGAGAATGGTATTCTGTGGTGAGGCTACTGTTCTTGATGTTGCATTATGTATTGTAAAAGGACTTGTAGTACAGTCATTAATA
>OKWR01000156.1_pt1 | contig 94155 bp, 83 predicted proteins | sample 1607101 | NCBI WGS metagenome assembly OKWR01 (sample SAMN04414076, study PRJEB24778) | human gut metagenome | material: faecal | host: Homo sapiens
TTGAAATTTGCTAGATTCCAGTTCGTCTCAAACAAAGCGCCCGTAAACGCCTTTTATGTATTACTTAATAATTTATCTTTGTTTACTTTGTGAACATCTCTATTTTAGAGATTCAAAGTATTAAAGAAAATTATAAGTCGTATATATGTAGTTTCCTACATGGATACTATCACAAATGTAATGAAAACTTTAATAGTTGCACAATTATTATAATATTATTTTTATTTATTAATATTTGTTTGTAAATACATTCTGGAAGCACTATAAGAATGTGCTGATGTATAGGGATTTATTTTACAATAAGGACGATTGTTGTTTGCTCGTTTTAAATGAAAACTCTCTGCATGATTTTATTTTATATAATCATGCAGAGAGCCTTTTGATTAATTCATTGGAAAATCTATCCCTGGAAATAAACCCGTTTCACACGGGTGCTGATGCCGGTAAGAATCTCATATGGGATTGTTCCCAAAAGATCGCTCAACACGGTTACCGGAAGGTTCTTTCCGAAGATTTCCACAGAATCTCCTTCCTTGCAGTCGATGTCCGTAACATCAATCATACAGACATCCATACAGATATTGCCCACGTAAGGTGCTTTCTGTCCGTTTACCAGACAATATCCGTGTCCGCAACCCAATTTGCGGTTCAGTCCGTCGGCATAACCGATCGGTAGGGCGGCTATGCGGCTGTCACGATGCAGGATGCCCTTGCGGCTGTAGCCCACGGTGTCTTCTTTAGGCACATCATGAATCTGTAGGATAGTTGTGCGCAGGGTACTGACGTGGTTGATGGTTTCGTTGTTACGTGAATTGATTCCGTAAAGACCCAGTCCGAGACGCACCATATCAAGATGACGTTCGGGGAAATGCTCAATGCCGGCACTGTTACAGATATGACGCAGGATTTTATGTGGGAACGCCTGCTGGAGCATATCGCTACCGTGCAGGAAACGTTCGTACTGTAATTTGGAGAACTCGTCGAATCCGTCGGCATCACTGCCCACAAAGTGTGAGAATACCGACCGCGGGATGACTGCCGTCTGATGTTTCAGTTTTTCGATAAGCTGTTCCATATCCTTGTATGGATCGAAACCCAAACGGTGCATGCCGGTGTCCAGCTTGATATGGATCGGATAGTTGGTGATGCCTTCTTTCTCTGCCGCATGAATCAGGGCATCGAGCAGTCGGAAACTGTAGACTTCAGGTTCCAGCTCATATTCAAACAAGGTCTTGAAAGCGGTCATTTCCGGATTCATGATCATGATGTTTGATTTGATGCCGGCTTTTCTCAGGTCTGCTCCCTCGTCGGCAACCGCTACAGCCAGATAGTCGGCATGATGGTCCTGAAGTGTCTTGGCTATTTCGATGGCACCGGCACCATAGGCCGAAGCCTTGACCATACATACCATCTTGGTTTCCGGTTTCATGAAGCTGCGATAGTAGTTCATGTTTTCCACCACGGCGTTCAGGTCAATTTCCAGTATGGTTTCGTGCACCTTGAGTTCCAGCAGTTCGGTCAGTTCATCAAAGCGGAAGGCACGGGCTCCCTTGATGAGAATCACCTCGTTGCGTAGGGTTTCAAGAAGGCCGCTGCCGATCAGTTCATCGGTAGTGGCGAAGAAGTGATGCTCCATAGGGAAGCGGTCGGCAAACTGGCTGATGGCTTCGCCTACACCGATTATTTTCTTGATGTGGCGATTTTCCAGCAGAGTGGATACCTTGCCATACAGTTCTTCCGGTTTTTCTCCGGTCTGGCACAAATCGCTCAGCAATACGGTGCGTTCTTTTCCCTGACAGTCCGGGCGGCGGTTCATGAAGTCCAGGGCAATATCCAATGCGTTGAAGTCCGAGTTGTAACTGTCGTTGATCAGCGTGCAGCCGTTTTTACCCTCAATCACCTCCAGACGCATGGCAATCGGTTCCAGCTGGGCCATTTTCTGTCGGATGATGTTACGATCCAGATTCAGGTATAACGCCATAGCCAGACAGTGAGTGGCATCCGTAATGGAAGCTTCGTCGATGAACGGAATTTCCACTTGATCGGTAGTGCCCTGATAACGATAGGTCAGCACCGTGGAGCGTTCCTGATATTCGGGGCGCACAAACAGGCGTGCGTCCGGATTATGGAATGACCATCCGAAGGCCTTGCTGCTCATACCATAGCTTTGGATGCCTTCCTTGATCATCGTATTGTCTTCATTATATATCAGAAGTTCTGCATCTTTAAAAAGCTTCAGTTTTTCGTGGCATTTCTCGTCCATAGAAACGAAATTCTCCTGATGCGCATTACCTAATGACGTAAAGATGCCGTATTGGGGTTGGATGATGGTCTGTAAGGCCTCCATTTCGCCACACTGTGAGATGCCGGCTTCGAAAATACCCAGTTCGGTCTGGGCATTCAGATTCCAGATAGACAGCGGAACTCCGATCTGGGAATTATAGCTGCGTGGAGAGCGGGCTATGACATAATTGTCCGACAGAATCTGGTAAAGCCACTCCTTGACTACCGTTTTACCGTTGCTGCCGGTGATTCCGATAATCGGAATGTTGAATGCTTCGCGATGGCGTTCTGCCAGGCGTTGCAGTGCTTTGAGCGGGTCCAGTACGACCAGAAAATTCGCATCAGTATAGACACTCATATCTTGAGGAGGAGCGCTGACTACAAAATTGCGTACTCCCCGTTGGTAAAGTTCCGGTATGTAATGATGTCCGTCGTTGCGATTGCTTTTCAGGGCGAAGAACAGAGATTCCTCCGGAAAGCATAAAGAACGGCTGTCTGTAAGGATCCAATCTATTTTGGAGTCCTGATTTCCGATGTGCTTGGCTCCGATGAGTGAAGCGATTTGTTCTAATGAATAGGCCATATTCTTTTATTTTAGACGACTAGATAACCAATCGAATTCATAATTTAATGCTAAGTTCGGATATTTTTTTTGTATGCTTTCTAATTTTAACAAAGTTTTACTCAAAAAATCCTGATAGGCTTTTGAGTCAGGATGAGTGGGGCGATGCTCCAGAGCACGTTTGACAGATTCCCATTCTTTGACGAATTCTTTGGTTTTAGAAGTAAAGAATGTTTTCTGGAAACATTCCCAGATATAGGCTACAGCCTGTGGGGAAGGATGGAGCATGTCTTCCTTATAAAAACGGTAATCACGCAGTTCATCCAGTACAATTTCGTAGGCAGGAAAATAAAAGCAAGATTCCGGGTGTGCGCGGCATACCTCGTCGGCTGCAAGAAGCAGCGTGGCTTTGCTGAGCTGGCTTCCGTGAAATCCGTATTTTGCATAGCGGTAAGGACTTATGGTAAACACGATGTGCAAACCGGGATTTTTCTGATGACACAAGGCTATGATTGTTTCCAGTTCCTCTTTGCAACGTTGGATATCCAGAGTGATTTCCTCAAAGAGACGTCCCGGCTGCTTGTGGCAGTTGCCAACAATCAATTGCTGTTCTTTCAGCCGGTAAGCCCGGTTGGTACCTAAGGTAAGAAATAAGGTATGTGCCTGCTGCAACAGCCGGCATGTATCTTCCAGCCGGTTTTGCAGGTTGTTGAGGCATGCTATGCGGCTGTGTCCGCAGAAACTGCTGTCGTGTAGCCAGGAATGCCATCCCTGATCTGATTCAAAAAGGAATTTCTCGGGAGTTATTTCTCCGTTAAGTTCCTGAAAACACAGCCGGATGCTGGCCGGATTATACAATACCCCGAAAGGATTAACGGCACAGGAGAACTTGCGTGCGGCCATTTCCGAACCGATATTCTCGGCAAAACAGGAACCGATGAAGAGGGTCTGGTCGGAGGGATTAAGCGACGGAATGTTGTCCGGCAATTCAATTTGTGTCCTGAATTCCATACGATGCAAATATTCTTTGGGAATAAATTTATCTTGCAAAAATAGGTAACTTCATCGAAATTATGCTAATTTTGCGATAATTTATATCGTCATGAGTAAGGAAAGCAACTTTAACTTATTGTCTAAAATAATTTTTCCTGCCGATCTGAGACAGCTTCCCGTAGAGAAGCTGCCGGAAGTCTGTGCGGAGCTGCGTCAGGATATTATCGATGAACTGGCCGACAATCCGGGGCATTTTGCTTCGAGTCTGGGAGTCGTAGAACTGACCGTGGCTCTTCATTATGTTTTTAATACACCTTATGACCGTATTGTATGGGATGTAGGACATCAGGCATACGGACATAAGATCCTGACCGGCAGAAGAGAACGTTTTTCGACCAACCGGAAACTGCATGGTATTTGTCCGTTTCCTTCACCCGAGGAGAGCGAATACGACAGCTTTACCTGCGGACATGCGTCTAACTCTATTTCCGCGGCTTTAGGTATGTCGGTGGCTTTTGAAGAAAAAGGAGAAACCGACCGCAATGTCATTGCTGTAATCGGTGATGGCTCCATGAGTGGCGGCCTGGCATTTGAGGGGTTGAACAATACGTCGTCTACTCCCAATAATTTGTTGATTATTCTCAATGACAACAATATGAGCATTGACCGCAGTGTGGGAGGAATGAAACATTATCTGCTCCAGTTGCATACCAGTCCGTGGTATAACCGGCTTCGTTTCCGTGTTTCACAAAAACTGTATCGTTGGGGATGGCTCAACGACGAACGCAAGAACAGCATTATCCGTTTCAACAATTCTCTGAAATCACTGATCAGTAACCAACAGAATATTTTCGAAGGAATGAATATCCGTTATTTCGGACCGTGTGACGGGCATAATATTTTGGAATTGGTGCAGGTGCTTCGTGATATTAAAAATATGAAGGGCCCGAAACTGCTGCATTTGCATACGGTGAAGGGAAAGGGTTTCAAACCGGCCGAAAAAGCGGCGACAATCTGGCATGCTCCCGGAAAGTTCGATAAGGATACCGGAGAGCGTATTGTAAGCGACACCAGCAGTCAGCCACCCAGATATCAGGATGTGTTTGGAAATACTTTGTTGGAGCTGGCTCAGCAGAACGATCGTATCGTAGGAGTGACGCCGGCCATGCCGACGGGGTGTTCTATGAATATACTGATGAAGGCTATGCCCGACCGTGCCTTTGATGTGGGTATAGCTGAAGGTCATGCCGTAACGTTCTCGGGAGGAATGGCTAAGGAAGGAATGTTGCCTTTCTGCAATATCTATTCGGCATTTGCTCAGAGGGCATATGACAATATCATTCATGATGTGGCTATACAGAGATTGAATGTGGTATTGTGTCTGGACCGTGCCGGACTGGTCGGTGAAGACGGACCGACACATCATGGAGCGTTTGATCTGGCTTATTTGCGCCCGATACCGCATCTTACTATTGCTTCGCCCCGTAACGAGCATGAGTTACGCCATCTGATGTATACGGCACAGTTGCCCGATAAGGGACCTTTTGTCATCCGTTATCCTCGTGGTTGCGGACATCTGGTAAACTGGAAATGCGAAATGAGGGAGCTTACGGTAGGCAAGGGAGAAAAACTGCGTGAAGGTGCCGATCTGGCTGTTCTGACATTGGGCCCTATCGCTTACGAGGCTGAAAAGGCTATAGAAAAAGCTGAAAAAGAGGCTGAAGCACGAGGAGAGAGTCTGACGGTTGCGCATTACGACATGCGTTTCCTGAAACCGATAGATACGGAGATTCTTGAGGAGGTTGCCCACAAATTTACACGGGTCATTACCATTGAGGATGGTGTGGTTTCCGGTGGTTTGGGCAGCGCCGTTCTGGAATATATGGCCGATAACGGATATACTTTGAAAATAAAGCGTCTGGGATTGCCGGATGAGTTTGTAGAGCATGGGGCGGTGAACCAGCTTTATCAGATTGTAGGGCTTGATAGCGAAAGTATTGCCCGCGAAATTATACAATTAGTAAAACATTGACCTATGAAAATAGTGATTGCTGGGGCCGGAGGAGTAGGTACCCATTTGGCTGAACTTTTATCCAAAGAAGACCAGGATATCGTACTGATTGACGAAAATCCGGAAAAACTGGCAAATATTGCCAACAGTTTTGACCTGATGACATTAAATGTGCATCCTACTTCGATTAATGGTCTGAGAGAAGCGGGTACCAATAAGGCTGATCTGTTTATTGCCGTAACTCCCGATGAAACCAAAAATATGACTTGCTGTATGCTGGCAAGTGCCATGGGGGCGCAAAAGACTGTGGCCCGAATAGATAATGATGAGTATCTGTTGCCCCAACACAGTGAGTTTTTCAAGAAAATGGGTATTAATTCCATGATCTATCCGGAGTTGTTGGCTGCCGGTGAGATTACCGAGGCATTGAAACGAAGCTGGGTACGTCAATGGTGGGAAGTGCACGACGGTGCGCTGATCATGCTGGGTATCAAACTTCGGGAAACGGCGGAAATTCTGAATATTCCGTTTAAGGCTCTGAATGGATCTGGTGTAAATTATCATATTGTAGCCATCAAGCGGGGGGAGGAAACCATCATTCCGAACGGTGACGATGAACTGAAGTCGGGCGATCTGGCCTATTTCATGTGTACCAAGAAATATATTCCTTATATCCGTAAGATTGTGGGAAAGGAACATTATGAAGATGTGCGCAATGTGATGATTATGGGCGGAGGAATGATCAGCGTGCATGCGGCGAAATTCGCTCCAAGCTATATGAATGTGAAAATCATCGAGCAGGATACAGCCAAGTGTATGGAACTGAACAATCTGTTGGAAACGGATGATGCTCTGGTGATTCATGGTGACGGGCGTGACGCTTCCCTGCTGATGGATGAGGATATTGAGCACACACAGGCCTTTGTGGCGCTGACCGATCAGACGGAAATCAATATTCTGGCCTGTCTGACAGCCAAGCGTATGGGAGTGCGCAAGACGGTGGCCCTGATTGAGAATATGGATTATATCGGTATGGCTGAAAAACTGGATATCGGTACGATTATCAACAAGAAAGAAATTGCGGCCAGCCATATTTATCAGCTGATGCTGGATGCCGATGTGGCCAATGTGAAGTGTCTGACTCTTGCCAATGCGGATGTGGCTGAATTCCTGGTAAAACCGAATGCCAAAGTCACTAAAAAAGAGGTGAAGGATCTGGGGCTTCCGCATGGAGTAACCCTTGGAGGTCTGGTACGTGCCGGAGAGGGAATGCTGGTGAGCGGTAATACACAGATTCAGGCCGGTGACCGTGTGGTGGTGTTCTGCAAGAGCATGCTGATGAAAAAACTGGATAAATATTTTAACTGATGAAATACGGGACCGGAAAATGACCGGAAAGATATGAAAAAGAGGAGCGCTTTCAAGAAGCGCTCCTCTTTTTCATATTTGTTAGATTACAGATAATTGTCGTCATCGTCATCAACCTCATCGGCCATGTCATAATAAGACAAGGGAGGAGTGTCTGAGGGTTTCGGGGCATTACTTGTCGCTTCTTCCTGTTCATCATTCTCTAAAAAGGTGATCAGGTCCTGTCGCAGACGCTGATAAGGAGGAGCGCTCTTGAAATTGATGTTTTTGCGTAACATGGATTCTACGGTGCTTTGGCTGTGCTGATAGCAGGACAGTTCGTTTTGCATCTGTGTTTCATGCTCGGCCAGATTGCGGATTTCCCGCTCACGTTCCTTGCGCAACAGGGTGCATACAGGGTTCAGCAGTGGGCAGATAATGTTTTCAAAAAGGGTATGTCCCTGCATATACAGATAAGTGGTTTCCGGGGTAACCCCCAGTTTTATCAATTCTTCTTTTAGCGGTTCATATGCCCCCTTGGCTTGCGGAAAGTGATTTTGCAGATAACCGATTTTCCGGTTTACCCGTTTCCGGATGGCTTCCAATGTATGTTCCGGGTGATATACATTGATTTCGGAGAAAGATACGATATTGCCGAATTCGGTCATTGTAAAGTCCCGGTAGAAGTTATTCCGGTATGCCCAGATAGACCATACGAACAGGGGCCAGATAATTTTGGAGAATTCGGTCAGAAAACTTTCCAGGTCAATGATGCGGTGGTCATTGAGGGTGGCCATGACACATACGCTGTGCAGACTTTCTGCATAGCACTGGTAATTCTCGATGGCATAAACATAGGTGTGGAAGATATAGGGACTGTGATTGATGAGGCGCGAAGTGTAGTTGGTGTCCTGGAGGAGATAATCGTAGTCGGCATCTACACAGGCAATCATATCCGTACCCAATTGTTTGCCCAGCTGGTTCATCAGTACAATTTTCTTGCCTTTGCCCAAATTGGTGCGCGAAGGGAGCATCACCTCAAAATAACGCCGGTCGTTTTCAAACTCATCGAGGACCATGCGCCAGAAGAACACGTCATCATAGCTTTCCACATAGGCGATGATTTTCTTGCGCGCAGTCTTGGAGCGCATCCTGTTGGCGGCTCCCAGATAGAGCGAGTTCAAATGTTCGGATAATCGTTTGGCCATAGCTGCCTCCTTTTGTTAAAGTGTGGTTATTCGGTGGTGATGTCCGATACTTCGGTTACGGCATCCAGCCAGCCGTTCATGATTACGGCAGGAGAGTGGGTGGTAAGGATGATCTGCACATTGGGGTTGATCTGCCGTATGGTGGTGATGAGCTTCTGTTGCCATTCGATGTGCAGACTCACTTCCGGTTCGTCCATAAACAGTACGTAGGGGTTTTTATCCTCAACCAGTACGGTGAGCAGGATGACCAGGATCTGTTTCTCACCGGAAGAAAGCTGATAGGGAGACAGTACTTCACCGATTTGGGTAAAAAATATCTCATTGCTTTTGCGGACAATCTTCTTTCCGGTTTCCTGAAAGAAATCATCAATCAGATCCTGAAACCGTTTTTTGGCTTCGGCCTGTTCACGCGCTTTGTTCTGTGCTTCCGGATCACCGCTGGTCAGCATTTCGATCATGCGGTTACCTACATTTACCTGATAGTCCAGATAACGCCGTTGCAGCTGGTAAATCTGCCAGTCCAGTTCGGTAGCTACACGGGCATCGGTCAGCTTTTCAATCAGTCCGCCGTGAATCAGCGGACGGTCTACACTGCGGATGACATCGAAATGGATACAGGTGGCATCTTCCGGATAAAAAGACAGTTTTACGCCTCCCGGCATTTCACGCTCCAAAGCTCTGTTGGTAGCAAGAAGCTGCTTGATGACTTTGTTCAGAATCGTACTTTTACCGACACCGTTTACTCCACTCAGTATGTTGACATCCTTTTGCAGATCCCATATGATATGATGCCGTCCGCTCCATAAAGAATCTATCTCAATGCGGCGGATATATTCTCCAACTTTTTCCATAATATAAAGTTTATGCTCCTTACAAAGATAGATTTTCCGCATGAATAAAACCACTTTTTCAGGGAAAATCTTTCCGGTTCGGACTGATTCGTTTTTTCATACAAAAATAGGGTGATAAAGAGGATTGTAAGGACTGGTGAGACATTGAATCGAAAAACTTTTGTCTTTGCATGCGGTCCGTCCGTGAACCGTTCCTATGGAATAGGAGGACGCAACTGCTTTCCGGGCAGAAATCATATTGAAATATACTGTCGGTTTTCCGTTTTTGATGTTCATGAATATCCGAAACTTTGCACGTTGAAAAAAAACACTTTATTCTATCGGCTTTTACAATATATTTTTGTACTTTTGTACACAGTAACAATCATAACCTAATAGTTTAAAAATAAGCGAAAATGAAACCTACTTTATTTCTTTTGGCTGCTGGTATGGGTAGCCGTTACGGTGGTTTGAAGCAGCTCGACGGGCTGGGTCCAAACGGAGAAACAATCATGGACTACTCTATTTACGATGCCATTCAGGCCGGATTCGGTAAACTGGTATTTGTGATCCGTAAGGATTTCGAGCAGGAGTTCCGTGATAAGATCATCAGCAAGTATGAGGGACACATCCCATGTGAACTGGTATTCCAGGCACTGGATGCTCTGCCAGAAGGATTTACTTGTCCGGAAGGTCGTGAGAAGCCATGGGGAACAAACCATGCGGTAATGATGGGTAAGGATGTCATTAAGGAACCTTTCTGTGTCATCAACTGCGATGACTTCTACAATCGTGATGCTTTCATGGCTATCGGTAAGTTCTTGAGCGAGCTGCCTGAAGGTGCTACAAACCAGTATGCTATGGTTGGTTTCCGTATCGGAAACACTTTGTCAGAGAACGGTTCAGTAGCTCGTGGCGTTTGCGCTAAGGATGACAAGGGTAACTTGTCTGCTATTGTAGAGCGTACTGAGATCATGAAGGTTGACGGTGAGATCTGCTACAAGGACGAGAACGGCAACTGGACTCCGGTTGGTGGCGAGAACACTCCGGTTTCTATGAACATGTGGGGATTCACTCCAGACTACTTCGCATACAGCGAGGAGTTCTTCAAGACTTTCCTGAGCAATCCTAAGAACATGGAGAATCTGAAGTCTGAGTTCTTCATTCCTTTGATGGTAGATAAATTGATCAACGACGGTACTGCTACCGTTAAGATCCTGGATACAACTTCAAAATGGTTCGGTGTAACTTACGCAGCAGATCGTGATGGTGTTGTTGCCCGCATCAAGGCATTGGTTGACGAAGGTGTTTATCCTGCAAAATTGTTCTAATCAGAAGAGAACAAAGATATGTAAGGACGGGATGCTCTGCTTTTCGGCAGATCATCCCGTTTTTTTATACTCCTTTGGAACTTGGTATATTCGTGATAATTCTCAGGTATTTTATGGATGAAAATTCTCCTTGAATCCATGAAGAATGATTATCTTTGAAGCGATTCGGAAAAAAGGAACAGTAATTGTTTCCTTTTTCATACGGGTTTTAAACAGATAGATAAGTAATGAAAAATACGATGAAAGCAAGACTGAACTGGAAACTGTTTTTGATATGCTGTCTGTGTCTGAACGCAGGGTTGGCTAACGGACAGCTCAGAGGAAAAATCAATGAATTGTTGGGGAGGGCAGATACTGCCATTCGTGTTCAGGCGGCCGATACGCCACAAATGGCAACAGATACAGGGACTTATCGTCGTTTGCAACAGTCTTTGCAGGAATCCCGTCAAAGAGAGGAACGCCTGCAAATGGAGTTGAACGAACTTAAAATAGGGGCTCTTGCCCGTGATTCTGTGAATCAGGCTTTACTGGTACGTCAGATTGATTCCTTAAGAGCTACGACAAAGGGATATCCGGTAGTGGTTGACGAAGATACTTTATTTGCGTTTTATGCGGCAAGAGGCGGACTTACACCTCAGGCTGTCATCGCATACGATTAATTACAGTTCGTTGGCCAAGGAATATGGACTGATTATTCATTCGGAAGTGACCATTGGGTATGACGCGCCCTGGCGTCAGGTGCATCAGTTGCTGATAGAGGCGGCTTTGGCAACGCCCGGGGTAACCGATGAACCGAGACCGTTTGTGTTGCAAACCTCATTGAGTGACTGGTATCCGGTATATCAGGTCAACGCTTATGTACGTAATGCGCAGGAGTTGCCGCGTATTTATTCCATCTTGCATCAGAACATACAGGACCGTTTCAATGAAACCGGAGTGGAAATCATGTCACCGCACTATATGGCCATGCGTGACGGTAATGATACGACAATTCCCAAAAATGATCAGCGTAGTAACCCGGATTATCAGAATTCTTCGGTAAAACTGAAAAAACAGACAGAGGAAAAAGAGCCGGAAACGGAACCGACAGAGAAGAAACAAGAGTAAATCACTTTTAATATAATTAATTTATGAATGTAGGAGATAAAGCGCCCGAAGTTCTGGGCTATAATGAAAAAGGAGAAGAAGTATTGTTGAGCCAGTATCGTGGCAAGAAGGTGGTGTTGTATTTCTATCCGAAAGACAATACCTCCGGTTGTACGGCTGAGGCTTGCAGCTTGCGTGATCAGTATGCTGATTTAAAGCAGGCGGGTGTGGAAGTGATTGGAGTCAGTGTGGACAGTGCCGTTTCGCACCAGAAATTCATTGCCAAGCATGAACTGCCTTTCACGCTGATTGCTGATACCGAGAAGACTTTGGTAGAGGCTATGGGTGTATGGGGAGAGAAAAGCATGTACGGACGTAAATATATGGGTACTTTCCGTACTACCTTTATCATTAATGAAGAAGGAGTCATTGAACATATATTCTTGCCCAAACAGATCAAAACCAAGATTCATGCCGATCAGATCCGTGATTATCTGAAAGGATAATCGTTGTTTGTCCTGATCCGTTATTCGAGAAAAGCTCTGCAAAATAAAAATCCATAGCAAAGTTTCCACATGGAATTTGCTATGGATTTTATTTGTTTTTACCTTTTCCAATATTGGCTTACCAAAGTTTCAGACGTTTATCTTCGGGCAGGAACATGGCGTCTTTAGATGTGATGCCGAAGGCCTGATACCAGGCGTCTATATGTGGTAATGCTCCGTTCACACGCCATTTATCCAAGGAATGCGGGTCACTTTTTGTCAACTTACGAATTTGTTCTTCTCGTATATTGGTTGCCCATAAATTGGCGTAGGCGATGAAGAAACGCTGTTCGGGTGTAAAATTGTCTTTTACCGGCAATGGATTTTCACGTGTGGCATTGTGGAATGCCAGCAAGGCAACTTTAAGACCACCGTGATCGGCCAGATTCTCACCGAGTGTCAGTTCACCGTTGGCTTTCAGACCCGGAAGCACTTCTATTTGATCAAAATAGTTTTTCATGACCTCGGCACGCTTAACGAAGCGTTCCCCATCACCAGGAGCCCACCAGTCTGTCAGGTTTCCGTTTTTATCGAATTGTCTTCCCTTGTCATCGAAACCATGTGTCATCTCGTGGCCGATGACTACTCCGATAGCACCATAATTGAAGGCATCATCGTTGTCCATGTCGAAGAACGGGTATTGCAGGATTCCTGCCGGGAAACAGATTTCGTTGGTGGTCGGATTATAATATGCATTTACGGTCTGAGGAGTCATGTGCCACTCTTCCGGATCAACCGGTTTGTTCAGCTTTTCCTTAATCATGTTCTGAACATCAAATTCAGAGCAACGTATGATGTTTTCCAATAGCGTATCGCCAATCTCTAAGGCTGAATAGTCACGCCATTTGTCCGGATATCCCACTTTTACGTGAAAGGCATTCAGTTTGTCTAATGCGGCAGTCTTGGTTGTTTCGCTCATCCATTCCTGTTCTTTGATACGTTCTGCCAAAGCCGTTTGCAGATTCGCGATGAGTTTGATCATACGCTCTTTGGCAGCCTGCGGGAAATAACGTTCCACATACAGACGTCCCATTGCTTCGCCCAGATTACTTTCTACTACACTTAAGGCACGTTTCCAGCGTGGACGGTCCTGTTCGCTACCCGACAATACTTTACCGTAGAAAGAGAAGTAGATGGCTCTTATGGAGTCGTCCAGATATGAAGCCGAGGAGTCAATCAGTTTCCAAAGCATAAATGCCTGAAGACTGTTCAGACTTTCTTCTTTCAGGACTGATTCCACCTCGTGTATGGCTTCCGGTTGCGCTACATTGACTTCTGAAATACCTTCCATGCCGATTATGCGGAAATAGTTACTCCAGTCAATCCCCGGATAATCCTTTTTCAGGTTTTCAAATGATATTTTATGATAGTTCGCTTCCGGGTCTCTCTGTTGTGTCGCATTATAAGATGCTTTGGCCAGACGAGTTTCTATGCGCATGATGTCGGTAACCATCTGATCGGCTTCTTTTTCATAGCCACAATAGGTCAGAGCCTCTTTCATATATTTCCGGTAAGCCTCACGGATATTTTTCGTCACCTCATCTTCGTCCAGATAATATTCGCGTTCTCCCAGACAAATGCCTCCCTGATAAAGCTGTACCAGATTCATGCTGCTGTTTTTTATATCAGCGCCGATATAGAAGTAGAAGAAAGCCGGCATACCCAAACGTTGCATTTGTGCAACTTGCGCCATTAACTCAGTCTTGTTTTTACATTGGGTGATCTTTTCCATATAGGGGCGGATCGGTTGCCATCCGGCTTTATTGCGTGCGGTACTGTCCATGGCGCTCAGATAAAGTCGGGAAATCTTGTCTTCCAGACTACCGGGAGTAGCCTTACTTTTGATCAGTTCCTCAATCAGCTGTTGCTGACGTTTGTTGTTATTTTCCATCAGCATGTCGAACGTACCGAATTGCGCATATTCGGCAGTGAGCGGATGAGCTTTGAGCCATCCTCCGCAAGCATACTGATAGAAGTCTGTTCCCGGTTTCACATCCAGGTTCATGTTTTCAACAGAAATACCTGACAGATTTTTTTCTTCGGTCTGCGCATTCAGTGCAGTTACTGCTCCGGTATTCAGCAATAGAGAGAGCAGTGTCATTTTCCAATTTATCATGTTCCGACTATTTAGTTGTTTGTTTTCGCTTCATCCAGTTCCAGAGATACCGCTTCCCAACGTTCTACAGTTTCGTCCAACTGTTTTTTAAGTGCGCCGTGCTTTTCATAAAGCTGCATGTCGGCCGCTCCTTCGGGAGTTGCCATTTGCGCCTCGAGTTCCGCGATTTGTGTTTCCAGTCCCTCGATTTCCGATTCACAGACACTGACCGCTTTTTCCAGTTTGCGTATTTTCTTTTGCTGTTCCTTCTGCTGTTCGTAGGACAGACGGTTGCTGCTGGTTTCCTTTTCAGCCGGTGCGCTGGTTTTGGTGGTCGGACTGCTGCTTAATTGCAGTTCGTTGAGTGATTCGATATTCTTTTTCTTCAGGAAGTCGTAGATGCCGCCGAGGTGTTCTTTCACTACACCTCCGCCGAACTCGTAAACTTTTTCTACCAGTCCGTCGAGGAATTCACGGTCATGGCTTACCACGATTACCGTACCGTCAAAATCCCGGATGGCTTCTTTGAGCACATCTTTCGAACGCATGTCCAGATGGTTGGTCGGCTCATCGAGAATCAGCAGGTTTACCGGTTCCAGCAACAGTTTGATCATGGCCAGACGGCTGCGCTCACCACCGGAAAGTACCTTGACTTTCTTTTCTGAGGCTTCTCCTCCAAACATGAAAGAGCCGAGGATGTCCTTGATGCGCAGACGGATGTCGCCTTTCGCTACTCGGTCTATCGTATCGAAAACGGTCAGCTCTCCATCGAGCAGCTGCGCCTGATTCTGGGCAAAGTAGCCGATCTGTACCATGTGCCCCACTTTCAGGGTACCGTCAAAAGGAATCTCGTTCATGATACATTTCACAAGCGTAGACTTACCCTCACCGTTTTTACCTACAAAAGCCACTTTCTCGCCACGCTTGATGGTGAGGTTTACATCGTGGAATACTACATGGTCGCCATAAGCCTTACGCACATTTTCGCAGATGATGGGATAGTCACCGCTGCGCATGGCTGGCGGAAACTTAAGGTGTAGTGAAGAGTTGTCCACTTCGTCCACTTCAATCGGGATGATTTTTTCCAGCTGTTTGATGCGGCTCTGTACCTGTACGGCTTTGGTGGCCTTATAGCGGAAGCGCTCGATAAAGTCCTTGATGTCGGCAATTTCCTTTTGCTGGTTTTCATAGGCACGGAGCTGCTGTTCGCGTCGTTCGGCACGTAGCTTCACATATTCGTCATATTTCACCTTATAGTCGTAGATGCGTCCGCAGGAGATTTCCAAAGTGCGGTTGGTTACGTTATTGATAAACGCACGGTCGTGGCTGACCAGTACTACGGCATTGGCCCGGGTTGACAGAAAGTTTTCCAACCACTGGATACTTTCAATGTCCAGATGGTTGGTCGGCTCATCGAGCAACAGAATATCCGGTTTACGCAGCAACAGTTTGGCCAGTTCGATACGCATGCGCCATCCTCCGCTGAACTCTTTGGTGGGGCGGTCAAAATCAGAGCGTGCGAAGCCCAGTCCCATGAGTGTCCGTTCGATTTCGGCATGGAAGTTCATGCCTCCCATCATCTGGAAACGTTCGTTTTCGTGCGTAAAACGTTCCACGAGCTGCATATAGCTTTCGCTTTCATAGTCCGTACGTTCTGCCAGTTCGTTGTTCATCTTCTCCAGTCGGAGCTGCATTTCCGTAATATGGTCAAAGGCCTGCATGGCTTCCTCCATGACGGTATGTTCATCCGACAGCACCATGACCTGAGGCAGATATCCGATGGTGGTGTCTTTCGGCACAGCCACTACGCCCCCTGTGGGTTGTTGCAGTCCGGCAATGATTTTGAGCATGGTGGATTTTCCCGCTCCGTTTTTTCCGACGAGCGCGATGCGGTCCTTGTCATTTATCACATAAGATACGTTCTGGAATAAGGGCTTGGCTCCAAATTCCACTTCGAGGTTTTCTACTGAAATCAAAGTATTTTGTCTTTTTAAAATTCGAGATGCAAAAATACGGATTTTTCAGCAGAATCGGGAGGCGAGTTTCAAAAAACTTATGGTAGGTCTGCTGAGTGTTAAAAATGAATTGTCAGACAATTGTCATTTCTTCTACATCATTTTGTTATGGTATTCAGATACTTTTGTACTGACCAAAAAGAAAAAACCATGCAATTGAGAAAACATTATCGTACGATTGTGCTTTCAGACATACACCTGGGCACATCCCATTCCAAAGTGGATGAAGTGAATCAATTTTTGAAAAGTGTGAACTGCGACCGTCTGATTCTGAACGGTGATATTATTGACGGATGGCATATCCGCAAGAACGGAAGCAAAAAATGGTTGCCGGAACATACCTTGTTCTTCAAGATTCTGATGAAGCTGATGGAGAAATGCAATACCGAGATCATTTATGTCAGTGGAAATCATGATGATTTTCTGGATGCCCTGGTTCCGCTTCAATTGGGAAATATTACGGTAGTCAAGGATTTTGTTCATGAAACCAATGGAAAACGATATTTTGTGACGCATGGTGATGTGTTCGACCGGGTGACAAGTCAGATGAAGTGGCTGGCTAATCTGGGTGATACCGGATATACATTCCTGTTATGGTTTAACGGCTGGTATAACCGTTATCGCCGGGCAATGGGCAAACCTTATTATTCTTTGTCGCAACGTATCAAGCAAAAGGTGAAAACGGCTGTGTCCTATATTTCAGACTTTGAGCAGACACTAGCCGAATTTGCACAAAGTAAAAAATGCGATGGTGTGATCTGTGGCCATATTCATCATCCCGAAAATACCTATTATGGAAATATACATTATCTGAATTCTGGTGATTGGGTGGAAACCATGTCGGCTTTGGCTGAGGATGAAGACGGAAACTGGAGCATTCTTTATTATGGTGAAACATATCAGAATGCTGAACGTGAAGAGAATCAGGACATAACAAAAATAAATGCAGCGGTATGAGATTTCTTTTTGTAGTGCAAGGTGAGGGACGCGGACATTTGACACAGGCCTTGGCCATGGAGCGATTGCTCACTCAGGCCGGTCATGAAGTTGTGGAGATTTTGGTCGGAAAAAGCAATAGCCGGCAATTGCCCGGTTTTTTCAATCGGAACGTGAAGGCTGCCGTAAGTCGTTTTGACAGTCCGAATTTTTTGCCTTCGGCTAAAACCGGCCGGGCCAATCTTACAAAGAGTATCACTTACAATATGACTTGTTTGTCTGCCTATTGGCATAGTATCCGTTTCATCCGTGAAAAAATAGAGAATAGTGGAGTGGATGCTGTCATCAATTTTTATGAGTTGCTTGTAGGGATGACTTATGCGTTACACCGTATTCGTGTGCCGCAGATCTGTATCGGGCATCAGTATCTTTTTCTGCACCACGATTTCAAGACCCCGTTTAACCAGAATGTAGATATGCAACTGTTGCGTCTCTTCACCAAGATGACGGCATGGGGATCGGCACGGAAGTTAGCATTGTCTTTTCACATGATGCCGGTGGACCGTGAAGAGAATATTGTGACCGTTCCGCCCTTGTTGCGTCGTGAGGTGCTTTCCCAAAAGGCTGTTCCCGGCGATTATGTGCACGGCTATATGCTCAATCCCGGATTTGTGGAACAGGTGAAGGCCTGGCATGCCCGTCATCCTGAAGTGTCGCTGCGTTTCTTTTGGGACAAGCAGAATGCTTCCGTGATGAAGAAAGTGGACGAAACTCTGACACTGTACCAGATTGATGATGTGGAGTTTCTGAAACAGATGCGTGGCTGTGGAGCTTATGCCACTACGGCCGGTTTTGAATCTATCTGCGAAGCGATGTACTGGGGCAAGCCCATTCTGATGGTTCCGGCACATATCGAGCAGGAATGCAATGCCTGGGATGCGGCCCGTAATGGTGCCGGCATTATCTCCGATGACTTCAATCTGGACCGTTTGCTGGAGTTTGCCCGCGATTATCGTCCAGACACGGCTTTCCGTGCCTGGGTGCAGTCTGCAGGCGAAATCATACTTTCTGAAATCGAATCTGTAGTTCACGAGTCTATAGGCGATAGCGCTTTGGTATCTGCAGCCTGCTGAGAATACATTCAGGTTACATGAATGTGTTCTGGAAAATCAGGATCTACCGCTTTGGAGTTTCTTTCTGATAAATTGTTTGCAGAATGAACCGGGCGACACATGGTCTGTAATGAGAGTCTTCATAATAGTTATGATAATCTTCGGTGATAGAATTTACTCCTGAGAAATCATAAATGTTGTTTTCTCCAAATAGCATTTCCAGTTGCCTTTTATCTTCGGGACGCAGTTTTTGCTGATAATACAAAGGAGAAATGATTACCTTGTAATGGCTGTGATGCTTTTGCAATAGGGCTGCCATATTTTGTAATAGGGAATATTGACTGTCACCGATGACCGCGGGGTGTGTCTGTGGAGTTTGTTTTCCTTCGAATACGGCTAATCGCTGTGGCGAGTAATAGTTGCCTTGGTTGATTTCATGCTCAATGCTGTCGTAACGTATTTCATTATAACGGAGTTCATAAGTAATATTGAATTCCTTTATTAGAAAATTCCGGGTCATATAATCCTTTAATCTATGGCTGATGGCATAGTCGCAAACGGCAAAAGCTATTTTAGGGTTGCAGTATGCCATGAAATGTACCCAGTGAAAACCCCAGAAATGTTTGTACTGTTCTGTTTCAGGAGACGGGTAAAACAGAGCTTCCAGTAAAGTATAAATACAATAGGAAGAAATATTAAAAATTCAATAGAGTTAAACAGCATTATTGTTGATTTATTACAAGAAAATAATCGTATCTTGGTTGAAAAGTATTTTTTGTTTCTTTAATCAGGATATGAAAAGAATGCAAAATTACGATAAATGGAATTTCTTCCCAAATTTTTTGATTATTTGTTTAACAATCTGTTGGTAACCCGTATTGGTACGAAGCCATATAACAGAAAACGGATATTCTTGTCTTTTGAACAGGAATATCCGTTTTCTGTTATAAACATTCAATGATGAATCAGGAATTTAATACCTTTATCGATATGACTCTTTGTAGATGGCAATGATTTCCTCGTCGTTCAGCGGGCGCGGATCGAACTGGAACAGTCCGCCCATGGTGTCACGGGCATTGGCAGCAAAGCGTTCGAAATCCTCTTCCTTGATACCCCATTCGCTTAGTGCCAGCTGGTCTACACCACATTCTTTCTGCATGCGCTCCAAAGCTTCGATGAAGTCGCTCGGACGGTTGCTCTTGCTTTGTGTCATCACCTCGGCCATCTTCATGTATCTCTTGGTGCAGTCGTTGCGGAAAGTATTGAAGTAAGCCCGGCTGATGGCAATCAGTCCTGCGCCGTGCGGCAGTGCCGGATAATAGGCGCTCATGGCGTGCTCCAGAGAATGTTCAGAAGTGCAGCTTGAAGTAGACTCCACCATTCCGGCCAAAGTGCTTGCCCAGGCTACTCGTGCGCGGGCAACAAGGTCATTTCCGTCGCACACGGCTTTGGGCAGATATTTGTATAACAGACGAATGGCTTCGAGGGCGTAGAGATCGCTGATGCCGTTGCTGCATCCGGCTATATATCCTTCAGCGGCATGGAAAAAGGCATCGAATCCTTGATAAGCCGTAAGTTTCGGCGGGATGGAAACCATCAGTTTCGGATCGATGATAGACAGTACCGGGAAGGTATAGCGGTTGCCGTAACCGATTTTTTCCTGCTTTTCCTCATCGGTGATGACGGTCCACGGATCGGCTTCCGTACCCGTTCCGGCAGTTGTCGGAATGGCCACTACGGGTAGTGCACCCTGGATTTCACGTCCCTTGCCGCTTCCTCCGGAGATGTAATCCCAGTAGTCACCCTTATTGCAAGCCATCACGGCGATGGATTTGGCTGAATCGATACTGCTTCCGCCACCCAGACCGATCACGAAATCACAGCCCAGTTCCTTACAGATGGATGCTGCCTCCATGACGTGTGCCTTGGTTGGGTTGGGTTGTATTTTGTCATAAACGATTGCTGATACATTGTTCTCCGTGAGCAGACGGAGTACCAGATCCAGATAACCATACTTTTTCATGGAACTGCCCGATGAAATAACCACCATTGCCTTTTTACCGGGAAGTTCTTCCGTAGCTAATTTCTTGATCTCGCCACATCCGAACACGATCTTCGTGGGGATGTGAAAACTGAATGAAGGATTGTTATTCATCATAATAATTACATTTAAGCATATACCCAAAAATAGGAAAAAAACAAATGAAAAACGAAACTTTACGGCGGTTTTTCTTACGTTTTTAAATTCATTTTATAATTAAAGCCTTATCCTTATATGTTATAGTCTTTGTTTGCTTTCTATTTTGCGCTAACTTTGCAGTCAGAATACTCAAAAAATACGATTATGTCTTTGATTTTACCGGAACATTTTCCCGCAACAGATATTTTACGGAAAGAACATATTGACGTGACAGAGAACACACGTTCCGTGGCTCTGAAAGTACGTCCTCTGCGTGTGGCTATTCTAAATCTTATGCCTTTGAAGATTGACACCGAGGTGGATTTGCTGCGCATTCTGGCGCAGTCGCCCTATCATATTGAGGTTACTTGGATGTCTTTAGCCACGCATACGCCGAAACATGCCTCTCCGGAGCATATGCAAGCTTTTTATCAGCCTTTTCCGGAGTTGAAGGAACAGAAGTTCGACGGTTTTATCGTGACCGGAGCTCCGGTGGAGCATCTGGCTTTTGAGGAAGTGGGGTACTGGCCCGAGTTATCCGACATCTTCCGTTGGGCGCGCACGAATGTCACTTCTACTCTCTATATATGTTGGGCGGCACAAGCCGGACTGTATTTCCATTATGGCATTCCGAAACATCCGCTGCCTCAGAAAATGTTCGGCATATTCCCGCAACAGGTGCTTGATGCCGCTCATCCGCTGATGCGGGGCATGGACGATGTGTTCTTTATGCCGCATAGTCGTCACACAGAAGTACGTCGTGAAGACATCGATCGGGTGAACGAACTGAAAATCATTGCCGAGTCAGAATATTCGGGTGTCGGTATGGTGGTGGCCCGTGAGGGACGTGAGGTTTTTGTTACCGGTCATTCGGAGTATTCGCCTTACACGCTTGACACCGAATACAAGCGAGATTTGGGCAAGGGGCTGCCCATTCAGATGCCGATGAATTACTATCGTGATGATAATCCTGAACTTGGGCCTGTGGTACGCTGGCGTACACATGGTGTACAATGGTACCTGAACTGGCTTCATTATCTGGTCTATCAGACGACACCTTATAATTTAAACGATATAAAATAATGCAACCAAGACCTGTTGAACTATTGGCACCGGCCAAGAATGCCGATTGTGGCATTGAAGCTATCCGTCATGGGGCGGATGCTGTATATATAGGCGCTCCCCGTTTCGGAGCCCGTGCTGCTGCCGGCAATTCTGTAGAGGATATCGCCCGACTTACTGCTTTTGCCCACCAATATCGGGCTAGAGTCTATGTGGCCGTCAATACCATTCTGAAGGATGAAGAACTGGCCGAAACCGAAGAAATGATCTGGGAACTGTATCGTGCCGGCGCGGATGCGCTGATTGTGCAGGACATGGCTTTGTTGCAGCTGAATCTGCCTCCGATAGCCTTGCATGCCAGTACGCAGATGGATAACCGTAGCGCCGATAAGGTTCGTTTTTTACAACAACAGGGATTTTCGCAGGTGGTATTGGCCCGTGAACTTACTTTACAACAGATTCGCGATATTCACGAGGCGTGTCCGTCGGTGCCGCTTGAGGTGTTTGTGCACGGAGCGTTGTGTGTCAGCTACAGCGGTCAGTGTTATGTGTCGCAACATTGCTTCGGTCGTAGCGCCAACCGGGGAAACTGCGCGCAGTTCTGTCGTCTGAAATTTGATCTGGTAGATGCTGACGGTAAGGTTATCGAACAGGAAAAACATCTGCTCTCATTGAAGGACCTGAACCAAAGCGATCAGCTGGAGCAGATTCTGGAAGCAGGAGCTACCTCGCTCAAAATCGAAGGTCGTCTGAAGGACATGGCTTATGTGAAAAACGTGACAGCCTATTATCGTCAGAAACTGGATGCCATCTTCCGTAAGCATCCGGAGTATTGTCGTGCTTCTTCGGGTAAGTGTGAATATACTTTCCGTCCGCAGTTGGAGAAGAGTTTTAACCGGGGATTCACCCATTACTTCCTGAACGGGCGGAAAACCGATATATTTTCTTTCAATACCCCGAAATCGTTGGGCGAGGAGGTAGGTTATGTAAAGGAAATCCGGGGCAAATGCATTATCGTGGCTGGTGTGAAACCTTTCAGTAACGGTGACGGATTGTGCTATATGGACGAGAATGGCAAGCTGCAGGGCTTCCGTGTCAATAGGGTGGACGACAGCAATAAGATTTATCCGGTGGAGATGCCACGCGTGAAACCGCACACACGCCTTTACCGTAATTTTGACCAGGAGTTTGACCGTTTGCTTTCCAAGCCGTCAGCAGAACGTAAGATTACCGTGGACTGGACCGTCGGTGAATATCCCGAAGGTTTTGTGTTAAGTCTGAAAGACGAGGACGGAGTTTCGGTCAGTGTTCCGTTTGCTGCTGAAAAAGAACCGGCACGTAGTCCACAGGAGGAGAATATCCGCAGACAGCTTTCCAAATTGGGCAATACCTGTTTTACCGTTGGTCAGGTAGAGGTATGCTGGCAAGACAACTGGTTTGTTCCTTCTTCCGTACTGGCCGAATGGCGCCGTGTGGCTATTGAGAAACTGGAGCAGGCACGAAGAGTGAACTTCCCGGTGCATTACCGTAAGATTCCAACCGATTTTACCCGTCAACTGCGTGAGAAACAGGGACAGGAGAACGCTCCGTTGAAGGGTATGCGTCTCACTTATCTGGCCAATGTCATGAATAGTCGTGCGGAATCCTTTTATAAGTCGCTCGGAGCCGTACAGATAGAACCGGCTTTTGAAAAGAAAGAACCTGCCGGAGCTGTCCTGATGTTCTGCAAGCATTGTCTGCGTTATAGCTTGGGATGGTGTACGAAGCAAGGTGGTCGCCGCTCTCCGTTCCGCGAGCCTTATTTTCTGGTGTCGGGAGACGGGCGTCGTTTTCGTTTGGAGTTTGATTGCAAGAATTGTCAAATGAAAGTCTATGCAGATCAGGAAGGTGTTCAATAAAATAAAGTTGAGTTTCGTGTTTGGATTTTGGGGATTGTGTGTGTTGCTCCTTTCTGCTTGCTACCGTTCCTCTTCCAACGACGATCAGTGGAGTGTTTCTGAGAGTTCAGTCTATTCTCTGGACTTTATGAACCAGCATCATTATGGGCTTAATTATAATTTTAAGGTCTGTAGTGATAGTCTGTGGCTTCAGGGAGATCGTCCGATGCACACTGATTTTAACGGGACTTATTTTATTGATTCTATTGATCTGAATGCGGGAGATTTGGTTGTTGTTGCGGATCTGGCCATTATTCCGGAAGATTCAATTGATTCGGTTTGGGTGAAGGTTGCCCGCGATCAGTCTACGATGGGATGGATTCACGAAAAATCCTTGTTGAAGCAAGTGGTTCCAGATGATTCCATATCTGAATTTATTTATGTATTCAGTAATAAACATCTGCTGTATTTTTTGTCAGCTCTGGTCGTGTTGTTTGTACTTTATCTTATTCGCAAGATGAGGCGTCAGCGTTTTCGGATGGTTTTTTTTGATGATATAGCCAGTTTTTATCCCACAGGATTGTGTCTGATTATTTCGACGGCGGCAGTGCTTTATGGTTTAATTCAACAGAATAATCCTTCCTTATGGGTGGAGTTTTATTTTCATCCTACACTGAATCCTTTCGGGCAGCCTTTGATTTTGGCTTCTTTTTTGTCTACAGTGTGGCTGATGCTGATTCTGTCTATTGCAGTCGTTGACGATGTGCTACGCCAACTTACAGTGGCAGAAGCTGTTCCTTATTTGTTGGGGCTTCTGGGAGTCTGCATGCTGTGCTATCTGTTTTTTTCGGTAGCAACCTTATATTATTTGGGAATTCCTTTTTGGGCGTTTTTTGTCTGGTGGGCTTTACGCCGTTATTATCGTCATGGTTATTCGCGTTATATTTGCGGAAAATGTGGCGCAAAGATTTCCAAGAAAGGAACTTGTCCGCGTTGTGGAGCCTGGAATGAGTAATTCCGGGCTTTTTTTATATTCTGTCTGCTTCAATATATCCATTCATTACGGCATATATGGTCAATCCGGAAACAGACTTGATATTCAGCTTTTCCATAATATTTTTTCGATGTGATATGACTGTGGTAATGCTGATATTCAGTTCTTCGGCAATTTCTTTGTTGGCCATTCCTCGTACAATACATACCAGAACTTCTATTTCACGTGAAGTCAGTCCGTTTGGTTCGCTCCAGTTCTGTAGTTGCGGATTGGTTATCGTTTTGCGCATTTTGGGTGGGAGATGCAGGCCGCCGGCATGGGCGCTCTGTTGTAATCGCAGCAGAGCGCGTATCATCATTTCTTCGTCCAAACAGATGTTCAAAGTATGAAAATTGGCAATGTAAGGCAGGGTGATACGTCCATAAGTCAATACGATGGTCTTATGTTTCCGTTCTACAAAGAAAGCGCTGTGTTCTATAAGAATCTGGGAAGAAATAAAATAATGGAAATACATGTCCGGAGTGTCGCAAACGAAGAGCTCGAATGAATTGAATTTGCGCACAACCGCATTGGGCATCATTTTTTCAATCAGATTCTGAAGTCCGATGCTGCTTAGCGTATTGGCATCGATAATTGCTATTTCCGGAAGAATTTTCATAAGCGTCTGTTTTTTAGAGCGGCGAAGTTAGTGATTTGGCCCGAAAAAATGAAGCCGATTCTTTGTCTTTTTGATTTTCTTCATTGACTTTTAGGATCCATTCCTTCAATTCTTCGTACGATGCCATTTTCTGATCACTATAAACGGCTCGGATGATATTCCGTGCATCAATTATATAAAGCATGGGGACACCGTTATAGGCAAACCGGTCATAGACAATTCGGGTTTCCTGAGGAGATACCGGCATGGTAAATTGATGTTGTTGCCAGTATTGTTTTACTGCTGTTGCTTTCTCTTCTCTTCCAATGCAGATCAGTTGCCATAAAGAATCCTGACGGCAATCCCGATATACCTGTTCAATGACAGGCAGTTCTTTTTGGCAATCACTGCATGCCGTGTGGAAGAATACCAATACCAGCGTTTTTTCTTGATGACTGTCTTGGGTCAATGTGTCCTGATCCAGTGTGATAACCTGAAACTCAGGGATGGTATCTCCTATAGAAAGTTTGCTTCCTGTATTTGTGAACTCCATCGGCTCACTGATACAAGATGTCAGGAACATGATGGAGTATAAGCATAAAAAAAGAAATTGTTTTTTCATTATTTGATAGGTTTTGAGGAGCTGTTCAGGCCGAATGCCAGCTGTTCGCGCTCAGAGATGATGAGAGACAGTACTTGTCCGTAGTTTTTTTGTCCGTTGCTGATTTGGTTTCCTTTGAGAAAGGATTCATACAAGATATTCTGTATCTTTCCAATCCACGGGGAATATTTTTCTTTCCAATAAAGATGTTCCTGTTCGGCCAGTGCCAGAATTTCCGGTCGTATGCCTGTGACCCAGATATGATATTGTTCGTCATCAAGACATCCGTATGCCTGATTCATGACGTAAGGCAATATACCAAGGTAACCGCTGAAACGGACTGATGGATTCTTGCTGGCCGTGCATACCTTATATGCCCAATAATTTGCTTCGGCTTCACTGCTTATGCTTAGTAAATGTGCCAGTTCATGAGCATATGTAAAAGGGTATTGTGGTGGTAGCAAGTCTTCATTCACTTGCATCTCGCAAAAAAAAGGTCCCATGAATCCCAACACGCCTACTTGGGAATAGAGGGTATTGAAGGCCAGTTTTTTGGGAATAAAATGCTCTTGAGGCAAGCAGAGGGATGCTTGTGAAGGAATGGTATGATAGATATTTCTGATTTCCTTTTCCCATAACTTGGTGTCAGGATGCCTGTCAAAAGATATGTAACTTTGGTTCAGGGCTTCGGTGTAATCATGCAGAAAGCTTTGAAAGACAGAATCTTCATATGCAACGGGAGTTAACATCATGCGCTGATAGAAAGAGTGTCTGAAATAATTGATCCCCCAACCCCAATAAAACCAAACGGTAATCCAAAGCAGAATTTCAATGCAACTCCGTATCTGTTTCTTCCAATTATGTTTACGAAGTTTCAGCAAACGGAAGAGCAACAGCAGGACAAAGAGGCAGACTACCAACTCTTCTAAAGAAAAACGTGATATGCTTGCCAGATGCGACAGAAAATAGGAGATCTTGGGATAAAGGCGGGTGGCATAGAATTCTCCGACCGCATGATTCATTCGAGACAAAAGAACAAATCCTAATAAAAGCAGTAGAATTACGTATCGAAGGGTGTTGCTCCGATAATATGATATGATATGGTGAAATCGGTAGGGTTGCTTCATGATTGTTGGATTTTTAAGGAGAGACTCCTATAAAAACAAAGAAAGAGGAAGTATCCGCTGATACACCCTCAAGCAAACAAACTAATAAATTTCAATTTAAAGAGTGCTTGAACGAACCTTATTGTCCGTAGCACTCCAGCGCATTTCTGTTAGCACTTGTTGCAAGTGTTTTACAGAATGCAAAGTGTCATAATTTTTGAAACCCTTAAACATTAACAATCTATCACCTAATACACTCTTCACAGAGTCATTTAACTTTGAGTATATAACTCTTTTCTTAATTATGACATTGCAAATTTACATGATTTCTATCCTTAAGTCAAGAAAATCATGCCTTTATATATTTTTTTTCGCTATTTCTTGATATAAATCAATTAAGAAGCTGTATTTTTGCAGTTTCAAAAAACAATTGTAATATTTTTGTAAATAAAAATCAAATGAAAGAAAACGGAGATTTGATTTATGGACTGGAAGATCGTCCGCCTGTGAAAGATGCCTTGTTTGCAGCATTGCAACACTTGTTAGCTATTTTTGTGGCTATCATTACCCCCCCTCTCATTATTGCCGGTGCCATGAAACTGGACTTGGAAACTACAGGTTTTCTGGTATCCATGGCTTTGTTCGCATCAGGTGTCTCTACTTTTATTCAATGTCGTCGGATCGGTCCGGTCGGAACCGGTTTGCTTTGTATCCAGGGAACAAGCTTTTCATTTATCGGTCCGATTATTGCTGCCGGTCTTTCCGGTGGTTTGGCTTCGGTTTTTGGAGCTTGTATGGCGGCCTCATTTGTAGAGATGGCTATTAGTCGTGTACTGAAATATACCCGAAAGATCATTACTCCGTTGGTATCCGGTATTGTGGTGACACTTATCGGTATGAGTCTGATTAAAGTGGGTATTACTGCTTGCGGTGGTGGAGCTGTGGCTCAGGCTGACGGAAGTTTCGGATCTTTGCGTTATATTGGTCTGGCGGCTTTGGTATTGGTACTCATTGTGATTTTCAACAGAAGTTCTAACCGCTATTTGCGTATGAGTTCTATTGTTATTGGCCTTGTTATCGGTTATGCTGTGGCTTGGTCTATGGGTATGGTTGATTTTTCGGCCGTGCAGAGTTATGGTGGTTTCAACATTCCGGTACCTTTTAAATATGGTCTGTCATTTGACTGGTCTGCCATTATCGCCTTGGGACTTGTTTATTTGATTACCGCTATTGAAGCATATGGTGATATTACAGCCAATTCATTGATTTCCGGAGAACCTGTTGAAGGTGAAGTTTTTGTGAAGCGTGCTTCCGGTGGTATTCTGGCTGACGGTTTTAATTCATTCCTGGCTGGAGTGTTCAACTCTTTCCCGAACTCTATCTTTGCCCAGAATAATGGAATGATTCAGTTGACGGGAGTTGCCAGCCGCTATGTGGGTTATTATATTGCCGGTTTTCTGATCCTGTTAGGGCTTTTTCCGGCGGTGGGACTGGTGTTCTCGTTGATGCCAGAACCGGTTTTGGGAGGCGCTACACTGCTGATGTTCGGTACGGTTGCTGCGGCGGGTATCCGTATTATTGCGGCTCAGAAGATTGACCGCAAGGCTACTTTGGTTATGGCCTTGAGTTTCTCTTTCGGTTTGAGTGTAGAGCTTGTTCCGGAGATTCTGACACAGTTGCCTGAAGCTGTACGCAGCATTTTCGCTTCTGGTATTACTACTGGAGGACTTACCGCTATTCTGGCTAATATGCTGATTCGCATCAAGGATTAATTTTTGAAATCCCTATAACATGAAATCGGGGGTGTGCTCATTCAGAGTACAGCCCCTTTTTATATTCTTTTCTGAAAAAACTTATGTAATGACTATTCATATTTGGGGGGTCCGAAGAAGATCTTGATTTTATTTCTTGTTTTGATTTGGAGTTTTGATAGACAATTTTGGGTGGAAACATTTACAACTTTTGCAGACTTTATAAAACTTATAATGGAAGAACTTTGTTTTGCTAAACAAAATTCTAATCTTGTTCGGGTGTATGATATGAATTAAATTAAACAGAGCTGACATGTTGGTGGGGTATAGAAACGAAAAAAGACATGCTTTCACGCATGTCTTTTTATGATGAATGAATTTTTTTCTTTCTAAAGGTGCCTCAACTTCACAGTATCCAGCACCTGTCTTGTTTTTGGAAGTAAACTTTTTTCGTTTTCCTTCCTTGAAGAACTTGCTCACTGTAGTCATTTAAAATGACTAACAGTGAATTCTTCTTCATGAGTCATAAGTCACTACCTTAATTACCTTAAATTACCCTTAAAACTAAACAACCTTTTACCAATAATATCTCTCACGAGATCCTAACTAATACCTTAATATGTTACCCTTATTTCCTTATGACATTGCAAAGGTAGTGACTGTTTGCCTACACAGCAAATATTTATTCACTTTTTATGCAAAAAAACTCCTTTTCTTGATTTATATCAATTCTAAAGTAGGAGAACTCTTTTGGAAAGGGATTTTTTAGGATTTTTCGTCAGCTCTTTTCGAAATATTTTCAGAGGAGAGTTGTGGAGATATGAAGAACGAAAATGATTCTGATTACTGAATTTTTGTTCGTATATTTTACGTTGTTGAATTCTTGTCACTTTTTTTTGTGCTTTTATGACGTTCTACCCGATAAATATCCGTATTTTTATGCTCAAAAATAAAGATATAATTATTATGGCCAAGGAAAAGACGGTATATGTTTGTGAAAATTGCGGGCAAGAGTCTCCCAAATGGGTTGGGAAGTGTCCTTCGTGCGGTGCCTGGAATACGTTCAAAGAGTTCCGAGTGCGCAAGGAGTCGTCGGCTTCACTGGCAGCCGGTTCCTATGGAGGGTTGTCGGCTCTTCCGACATCCGGCAGTGTGCGTGTGCGTCCGTTGTCGGTAGGAGAGATTGATTCTTGTGCGGAGCCTCGTCTGGATATGGGTGACGGGGAGCTGAACCGGGTATTAGGAGGTGGTTTGGTTCCGGGATCACTGGTCCTGTTGGGCGGCGAGCCAGGTATCGGAAAATCCACGTTGGTGCTTCAGACTGTGCTGCGCATGCCGCAGCGTCGGGTGCTTTATGTCAGTGGCGAGGAGAGTGCCCGTCAGATCAAGTTGCGTGCTGACCGTCTGGTCAGTACCCAGCCTTCGGGAGGACAGGATCTGTTGGCTTCGTCCTCGTGTATGATTGTTTGCGAAACTTTACTGGAGCAGATTTTCCTGCACATCAAGAATGAACAGCCGGGACTGGTTATTATCGATTCTATTCAAACCATCATGACCGAATCTGTAGATTCTTCCCCAGGAAGTATTACCCAGGTACGTGAGTGTGCGGCTGCTCTGTTGAAATTTGCCAAACAAAGTAATATTCCTGTAATTCTTATCGGTCATATTAATAAGGAAGGAACTTTGGCCGGCCCGAAGGTGCTGGAGCATATTGTGGATGCCGTGCTTCAGTTTGAGGGCGACCAGCATTATATGTATCGCATATTGCGCAGCATCAAAAACCGTTTCGGAAGTACGGCCGAACTGGGTATTTATGAAATGCGACAAACGGGATTACGTCCGGTGAGTAATCCGTCGGAACTGTTGCTTACCGAAGACCATGAAGGTATGAGTGGAGTGGCTATTTCTTCGGCCATCGAAGGAATCCGTCCGTTTCTCATCGAAACCCAGGCTTTGGTCAGCACTGCTGCATATGGAACACCCCAGCGTTCGTCTACCGGATTTGATTTACGTCGCCTCAACATGCTGTTGGCCGTGCTGGAAAAGCGTGTCGGCTTTAAGCTGGCCCAAAAGGACGTGTTTCTGAATATAGCCGGGGGATTGCGGGTGAATGATCCCGCCATTGACCTGTCGGTCATTGCCGCGGTGCTGAGCAGTAATGTAGATACCGGCATTGAGTCGGGCGTATGTATGGCCGGAGAGGTGGGACTTAGTGGAGAAATTCGTCCTGTGAACCGTATAGAGCAACGCATTGCCGAAGCGGAGAAACTGGGATTCAGTAGAATGATTGTGCCACGCTCCAACCTTCAGGGATTTGATTATAAGAAAATGAAAATAGAGCTGGTGCCGGTGCGTAAGGTTGAAGAAGCCTTGCGTGCTCTGTTCGGATAAGAAATTCCACTCTATACCTTTATATAGTAAAATAAAAAAAGATACAGAAAAATAATGATACATGAATTTCAACTGCGGGCCTTGCCCGAGCAAGCCTATAATGAGCAAGCTGTGCGCCGCTTTGTGGCCCGCGAGAAAGGACTTGATGAACGAACAATTCAGGGAGTGCGCATACTGAAAAAAAGCATTGACGCCCGACAACGCACCATCTATGTCAACCTGAAAGTGCGGGTTTACGTCAACGAGCAGCCTACGGATGAGGCTTATGTGCCTACAGAATATCAGAATGTGGAGGGACATCGGCGCGTGATTGTGGTGGGTGCCGGTCCTGGAGGGCTTTTTGCCGCCTTGCGTCTGATAGAATTGGGGTATTGTCCGATTGTGGTGGAACGTGGAAAGAATGTGCGCGACCGGAAACTGGATTTGGCTCGTATCTCGCGTGAGCATAAGGTAGATCCCGAGAGTAATTACAGTTTTGGAGAGGGAGGAGCCGGTGCTTATTCCGACGGAAAACTCTACACCCGTAGCAAGAAACGTGGTAATGTGGACAAGATTCTGAATGTATTCTGTCAGCATGGAGCCAGTACGGCCATTCTGTCCGATGCCCATCCGCATATTGGAACTGATAAGTTGCCCCGTGTCATCGAGAATATGCGCAATACCATTCTGCAATGCGGGGGTGAGGTACATTTTGAGACCCGTATGGATCGGCTGATCGTGCACGAAGGCAAAGTGGAAGGTATCGAAACCCATGACGGACGGATCTTTAAGGGACCGGTCATTCTGGCCACCGGTCATTCGGCACGAGATGTATACCGTCATCTGTTCCGTCAAGGCATAACGGTTGAGGCCAAAGGACTGGCGGTAGGTGTGCGTCTGGAGCATCCTTCCAAACTGATTGACCAGATACAGTATCACAATAAGAATGGCCGTGGAAAATATCTGCCCGCAGCCGAATACAGTTTTGTGACGCAGGTGGACGGTCGTGGTGTGTACAGCTTCTGTATGTGTCCTGGAGGATTTATTGTGCCGGCAGCCAGCGGTCCGCAGCAGATTGTGGTCAACGGTATGTCACCCAGCAATCGCGGTTCTCAGTGGAGTAATTCCGGCATGGTGGTAGAGTTGCATTCTGAAGACTTACAGGAGAAATCCATGTATCGTTTCCTGAAAGAATATGTGCACAGTATAGAGGCTCCAGAGTGCGACACTCTGAAAGACATTCTGCATTATTGCGATCCGGAGTCGGTGTGGAACGGAGCGCCTGAGGAGCATCCTTTGGCGTTGCTTTACTTTCAGGAAGCCATCGAACGCCAGAATTGGGTACAGGGACAATACCGCCAGACAGCACCGGCACAGCGTATGGCCGACTTTGTGAACCGCAAGTTGAGTTACGATCTGCCGCGCAGTTCCTATTCACCGGGACTGATTTCCTCGCCACTGCATTTCTGGATGCCGGAGTTTATCGCCGGTCGTTTGGCACGTGGATTCCAGAACTTCGGCCGGAGCAGCCGTGGTTTTCTGACCAACGAGGCCGTGATGATTGCGGTAGAGAGCCGTACGTCGGCACCTGTGCGTATCGTCCGTGACGCTGAGACATTGCAACATATTACCGTAGAAGGTCTTTTTCCTTGCGGCGAAGGGGCCGGATATGCCGGAGGTATTGTTTCGGCCGGTATCGACGGAGAGCGTTGTGCCGAAGCTGTAGCGGCTTATTTGGATTATGTTGCCCGCTAATGGTATTCTTTTCGAATACACGAGAGGGTAAAGAAAGAATAAAAAGCCAAACACCTCAATAAGTTTTGAAACAATTGACTTATTGAGGTGTTTGGCTTTTTTATTGTTTTTGAAAACAGATTTTCCGGTATTTAAAAATCCAGTCCAACACTGGCTGTAAAACAGCCGGTGCGGATGCGTCCGTCAAAATCGTCATAATTATAATCTTTAAAATCTTTTTCGGCCAGATTGTTCATACCGATGTCATAACAGAAATCCAAATAGAAATTCTGGAAGGCCATGCCCAAGCCTAAACGGAATCCGGCATCAAAACGTTTCAGATATTTGTCTGAAAATGGATTTTCTTTGATGCGTTGCTCATATAGCTTGACATTTCCGCCTACACCACAGGCTATAAAGCCGCCGAAATAAGGTTGAATCGTCAGATCATCGAAACCTACATCGGCTTTGTATTTAAATACAATTGGCAGTTCCAGATATTTCAGGTTATAGGTTTTGCGTTCAATATCCTTTGTAGCTTCCAGCTTGGCACCTTTTTCTGAGTAGAGCAGGCCGGTTTCAAAGTAAAGTGGTATGGTGCGTCCTACCCGGTTTCCATAAACAATGCCCGCATTGATGAGTGAGAGTGGCCGGGTTTCCGGTCCGGGATTGAATCCCCGGCAATAGAAGCGGGGTACATTCAGACCTACACGGATTCCAAAATAGCTGCTGCGGTCGTAGTTATACCATCTGCTGGCGCTTATTCCTTCGGCCTGGGTCGTATTTCCATTGATTCCGATATAGCCCATTCCTGCCGGCAACATACAGAGCAGAATCAGGAAAGAAAATATTCTTTTGATCATTTTCAACTTGTTTTTGAATGGTTGATTTTCACAGACAAAAGTACAATTTTTTTTTATAACATCTTTCTTTTAGAGAAATAATTACTATTTTTGTTCTTCTAATAATGTGGATTGCGGGCGAAGTAACCTGGATACTTCGGTGCAGGTGCTCAATGCCCGAGAATAATAATTGACAGCAAATGAAAGTTCTGAAATTTGGAGGAACCTCGGTGGGTTCCGTGGAAAGTATCCTAAATGTAAAAAAAATAGTTGAGGGACAGACTGAGCCTGTGATTGTAGTTGTTTCTGCTCTTGGAGGAGTGACTGATAAATTGATACATACTTCACAGCTGGCTGTGTCTGGAAATCTGGATTACAAGAAGTCGTTTATGGAACTGACAGACCGTCATTACCAGATGATAGATCAGATCATTCCGGCAGGTCCCCGCAAGGAGATGTTGATTTCTATTGTCAATTCTCTGTTTGAAGAGCTGCATAGCATTTATCAGGGTGTTTATCTGATTAAGGATTTGTCTGCCAAGACTCAGGACATGATCGTAAGTTATGGCGAGCGTATCTCTTCAAATATTATATCTGTTTTGATTACCGGTTCGGTGTGGTACGATTCGCGTACATTTATCAAAACCGAAATGCGTGGAGGACGCCGCTTGCTGGCTTCAGAGGAAACTAACCGTTTGATAGGGGACACTTTTGGAAAACTGCCGAAAGTGGCTTTGGTGCCGGGATTCATATCCAGCGATGTTGAGTCTGGGGAAACAACCAATCTGGGACGCGGTGGCTCAGATTATACGGCTTCTATTTTGGCAGCTGCTCTTGATGCTTCAGTTCTGGAAATATGGACCGATGTGGACGGCTTTATGACAGCCGATCCGAAAGTTATTTCTACGGCCTATACCATTAATGAGTTGAGTTATGTAGAGGCTATGGAGCTTTGTAACTTTGGTGCCAAAGTGGTCTATCCGCCGACCATCTATCCGGTGTGCGTCAAGAACATTCCGATTTGGGTTAAGAATACTTTCAAACCCGAAGCACAGGGAACCATTATCAAGAAAGAAGTGGAGCGTGACCGTACCGGTAAACCGATCTGCGGTATTTCGAGCATTAACAATACTTCACTGATTTTTGTTTCCGGTTTGTCTATGGTGGGTGTGATTGGTGTGAACCAGCGCATTTTCTCGGCATTGGCCAATAACGGAATCAGTGTATTTATGGTAGCTCAGACCTCTTCTGAGAGCAGTACATCAATTGGTGTGCGTGACGAGGATGTAGAAAAGGCATGCCGTGTATTGGATGAAGAGTTTGCCAAGGAAATTCAGACCGGCGCCATGTTCCCGATGCAGGCCAGCAGCGGATTGGCTACTGTGGCCGTAGTGGGCGAGAGCATGAAGAATGTGTCGGGAGTGGCCGGAAAACTGTTCGGCACATTAGGTCGTAACGGTATTAATGTCATTGCCTGTGCACAAGGCGTTTCGCAGACAAACATTTCCTTTGTCGTAGAATCGGCTTATTTGAGAAAGACGCTGAATGTGATTCACGACAGTTTCTTCTTGTCTGAATACCGTGTGCTGAACCTCTTCCTGTGTGGAGTAGGTACTGTGGGTGGTAGCCTGATTGAGCAGATTGCCGCTCAGAGAGAAAAACTGATGAAGGAAAAAGGACTTAAACTGAATGTTGTTGGTATTGCCAGCAGTCGTAATGCTTTGTTCGACCGCAAGGGACTTTCGCTTACCGATTACAAGGAGCGTTTGCGCGCTTCTGCTCCCAGCACCTTGCAGAATTTGCGTGATGAAATCATCAATATGAATATCTTCAATTCGGTATTTGTGGACTGCACGGCAAGTGCCGAGGTCGCTTCCTTGTATCAGGACTTCCTGGAGCATAATATTTCGGTGGTAGCTGCCAATAAAGTGGCTGCTTCTTCAGACTATGCCAGCTATTCACGTCTGAAGCATACGGCATTCCAACGTGGAGTGAAGTATCTGTTTGAAACAAATGTAGGAGCCGGTCTGCCAATTATCCGTACACTGAATGATTTGCGTAACAGTGGTGACAAGATTCTTCGTATAGAAGCTGTATTAAGCGGTACTTTGAATTTTATCTTCAACAAGATATCACGTGAGGTGCCTTTCAGCAAGACGGTACAGATGGCTAAGGAGGAAGGTTACAGTGAACCGGATCCTAGAATAGACTTGAGCGGAAAAGATGTTATCCGTAAACTGGTTATCCTGACCCGTGAATCGGGCTATCAGATTGAACAGGAGGATGTAGAGGCTCATCTTTTCATACCGGATGAACTGTTCCAGGGGTCTGTTGAAGAGTTCTGGTCAAAACTGCCTTCTTTGGACGCTGAGTTCGAGGAAAAACGTCAGAAGTTGGAAGCTGAAAACAAACGTTGGCGTTTTGTGGCAAAATATGAGAATGGAAAAGGTTCCGTTTCGCTTTGCGCTGTAGACCGCAGTCATCCATTTTATTCTTTGGAAGGCTCAAACAATGTGGTGCTTCTCACTACGGAGCGTTATAATGAGTACCCGATGATTATTCAGGGTTATGGAGCCGGAGCAAGTGTTACAGCAGCAGGTGTGTTTGCCGACATCATGAGTATTGCTAATATTTAAGTAATGAGAATTTGACGAATTCAGAACAAGGTTGGCTGTGTCATTGATACAAAGATCCCCAAATTATCATTATCATCGGGAATTGAATGGATTGACATCGGGGATTTAATTTCCGGTAATGCCGTTAGACATTTGGAACAGTCCGATGAATTCTCTGTATGATTCTACAATTTTATGTTAAGGTATATATAAGAAAACCGCCTTGCCAAAATCCTTTCGGGACAGGCAAGGCGGTTTTCTTATATATTGCTGAGAACTTTTATGTTGGGAAGCACTTTTCCAGAGCCCTTCTGTTCTTTGCAGATTCCCATATTCCTTTTGAGCAGAATTACTTCATGGAATACTTTCCGGAAGTAATATCCTCTACGCTTAAAGCCTTGTATACCATGTTATAATAGCCAGGTTCTTCTTCGTAGAAGAATCCGATTTTCTTGTCTTTCTGGATACAGAAAGTAGAATAGGCCGACCCGGCATGGGTAACCAGATAGGAACCCTCCCAGTTGGAGGCCAAAGCTTTAGGAGTGGCATAATCAGCTTCGCTCTCTAAGGCCTTGTAATAAATGGTCACTTCTGCACGCTTGTCAGCAACAGGGAGTGACTGGATGATCAGGTCCACTTCTTTGCCGTCACTATTACGTATAGCCTTGAAGATACCAACTTCGCCATTGGTAGCGTTGGCGCCGGTTTTGATTCCTCCCGGACAGTCGTGCGAGGCAACTACTTCTCCCCAGCTTCCGGTGGCCTTCTTCTTGTTTTTATAAGAGTAGATATTGTAGAAACGTCCGTATCCCTTACGGCTGCTCAGCAAGACATCACCATTAGGCAATTCCTCGCATTTGGGTTCATCCCCCTTGGGAGCCGGTGACTGGTTTACATCTCCAAGCACCTTCCATTCCTTTCCGAAGTTATCGCTATAAATTACATAGTTTCCTCCGTCAGTGCACAAGGCGGCATAGATACGTTTGTATTTTCCTTTTTTTATCTGCTTGGACTGGCAAATCTTGCCCGAACCGATAAAGAGTTTTTTGATCGGTCCTTGTTCGCGCTGGTCGAAAAGGCTGTAAATATCTTCGGTGATATCTTCGGGAGCAGACCAGGTCTTTCCTTCATCCTTACTATACAGACGTGCTGCGCGCAGCGGGTTCTCACGGGTTGAATTCCAGTAAGTCACGTTCCCGGTACAACACATCAACAGTATATCACCACTTTTGCTGTCGGCCAATGTGGCAGCGTCTCCATATCCGCAGGCTGGATCGTTTTTGATGCCGTTTCCTTTGACGATATCGAACTGCTCGGACCATGTTTTTCCATTGTCATCGCTATATTTACCAACAATATCAATCTGCCCGAAACCAATGTCTGCACCACAATAACGATAGTCTGACATCGCGATCAGACGACCTTTTGGAGTGGACAGAATTGCAGGAATACGATAGGGGATACCCTTGGCATCAGGAGTATGGAACAGACAAATTGCATGTGTATCTGTATGTTGTTCCAGACTTTGAGTCATGACCTTCTCATGAGAAATGTTTTCCGGATTAAACGCGAATGCTGATAATGTAACGCTTCCCGTCAGGAAAGCAGAAAGTAAGAGTCTTGATTTCATCAGATGTAAAAAAATAATAGTGAATGATAAACAAATATACAATAAAAAAAACTCCGGACCGAAATAAAGGCCCAGAGTTTTTGAATATTTATTGATCTTGTTGTCTTATGGATAAATGATGAAATGTCTCTCTGTTTTAAAACAGTAAGAAACCTGCGATCCCGGCACTGCAAATCAGTAATATCGGGTTGATCTTGTATACATATGTTCCGATAAATGTCGTAACAAAGATAAAGATGCTGATGTAGAATTGCCACGGAGTATCTGAAGTGCCAAAGTTTTCACGGTTCAACAACAACAGGGCAGCTGCGGCAATCAGGCCGATTACGGCCGGACGTAGGCCCAGGAATATATTTTCGACAACAGGATGATTCTTGAATTTCAGCAAAAACTTGCTGATGAGCAGCATGAGTATAAAAGATGGCAATACTACGGCAAATGTTGCCGTTGCACTTCCAACAATTCCCATGGCATGACTATATCCGGCATTGACCAGACTGGTATAACCTACATAAGTGGCTGAATTGATACCGATAGGGCCGGGGGTCATCTGGCTGATGGCGACAATATCGGTAAACTGTCCCATGGTGAGCCAGTTATATCGGGTTACCACTTCACCCTGAATCATGGAAATCATGGCATATCCTCCGCCAAATCCAAACAAACCTATTTTAAAGAAGGTATAAAATAATTTTAGAAGAAGTACGATCATAGTTATTTGTCATTCTGTTCCACAAGTTTACCATATAAAAATCCGAATAGACCGGCGAGAATAATGATGTAGACCGGTGAAACCTCCATCTGCCAGATCAGTAAAGCGCTGACTACGGGAATCCATATGTTGGTCCATCCTATTTTGGCACTTTTGGCCATTTTAAAGGTTGGAGCGGCAATAAGGGCTACTACAGCCGGACGAATTCCTAGGAAAATACTTTGAACTGTTTTGTTTTCCCGGAACGTCTGAAAGAACAAGGCTATTAAGAGGATGATGAGGAATGAGGGGAGTATGGTTCCTAATGTACAGATGATACTTCCCGGTACACCTTTTAGCTTATACCCTAGAAATATGCTGATGTTTACAGCTAAAATGCCTGGACAACTTTGAGCAATGGCCACCAGATCAACAAATTCTTCTTTGTCAATCCACTTTTTCTTGCCTACGACATCTGCTTCTATGAGCGGGAGCATGGCATAACCTCCGCCAATCGTAAACATACCAATGCGGGTAAAGGTCTTAAAACTTTCCCAATAGATATTCATTTTGTTTCTTTTTTTCTATTGCAAAGATATAAAAAGTGCGCCATTCTTTCAAAGATGGCGCACTTTTCTATAGAATCACTTCAATCTTATTTTTTGTTTGCTTCAATCCACTTACGTGCGTTGACGAAGGCTTCCATCCAAGGAGTGATTTCGTCGTTGCGGCGGTCTGCCGGATAGTAAGCATTCTGCCATGGGAAAATAGCACGCTCCAAGTGAGGCATCATGGCCAGATGACGTCCGTCGGCACTACAGATACCGGCTACACTATAATCAGATCCGTTCGGATTGCCCGGATACTCGTCATAGCTATACTTGGCAATTACGTTGTACTTGTCCTCTTCGTAAGGCAGAGAGAACTTTCCTTCTCCGTGAGCTACCCAGATACCCAGTTTGTTGCCACTGAGTGATCCGAACATGACGCTACGGTTTGTAGGAATAGTCAGACCAACGTAAGAAGACTCGAACTTGTGTGAGTCGTTATGCAACATATGAGCCTTCTTCTTGAATTCCGGATTGATCAGGTTCAATTCCACCATCAGCTGGCAACCGTTGCAGATACCTAATGAGAGAGTGTCCTTACGTGCATAGAAATTGTCGAGAGCGGCCTTTGCTTTCGGGTTGTACAGGAAGGCACCGGCCCAACCCTTTGCAGAACCTAATACATCAGAGTTAGAGAATCCACCGCAGAATACAATCATGTTGATGTCTTCCAGAGTTTCTCTTCCTGAGATCAGGTCGGTCATCATAACGTCCTTCACATCGAAGCCGGCCAGATACAGAGAGTATGCCATTTCACGCTCACCGTTGGTACCTTTTTCACGGATGATGGCTGCCTTGATGCCCGAAGGAGTGCGGCGGTCAGGATTCAAACCGAACTGTGACAGCTTGCCTGTGAAGTCTTTGTTGAAGACCATTTCCAGAGGCTGCTTCTTGTAGTTCTCGAAACGGGCCTTGGCACAGCCGTTCATGCTCTGCTTGCGGTCGAGCAAGTATGAAGTGCTGAACCAGATATCGCGCAGATAGTCGATTCCGAACTGATATTCTGCACCGTCTTTGTAAACCTGGATGAGGCGCTCATCGGTTGGAGTACCCAACTTCACGTAACCTACGCCGGCATCTTCCAGAATTTTCTTGAACTCTGACTTGTCTTTGTTGGCAATCTGTACGACAACGCCCGGATTCTCGGCCATGAGGATTTTCACAATATCATCATTCTTGATACCGTCGAGGCTGATTTCCATACCGCCTTCTGTATTGGCGAAACACATTTCAAGCAAGGTTGTGATCAGACCACCGGCAGAGATGTCGTGACCGGCCAATACCAATCCCTTGTTGATCAAAGTCTGTACGGCGTTGAATGCGTCGCGGAAGTATTCCGGATTCTGACAAGTAGGAACATCTGAACCCACCTTGTTCAGAGACTGTGCGAAGGCAGAACCGCCCAGACGCAACTCGTCGAAGCTGAAGTCGATGTGATAGAATGTGCTCTTTTTCTTGTTGACCATAACTGGAGACACAACCTTCTTGATGTCGCTTACTTCGCCACCAGCGCTCACGATTACGGTTCCCGGAGAGATTACCTTCTCACCGTCAGGATACTTCTGAGTCATGGACAGAGAGTCCTTACCGGTAGGTACATTGATTTCCAGTGCGCAGCAGAAGTCAGACAGTGCTTTTACACCTTTATATAAACGGGCATCCTCACCTTCCTGTGAGCGGCATGGCCACATCCAGTTTGCAGAGAGGGATACGCTGTCCAGACCATCGGCCAGCGGCGCCCATACGATATTAGTCAAAGATTCAGCTACAGACAGTACAGAACCGGCAGCAGGGTCAGCCAAACCAGCCTGTGGAGCGTGTCCGATAGCTGTAGCGATACCAGCCTTTCCGCGGTAATCCAGTGCAACGACACCACAGTCGCTCAACGGCAACTGGATCTCACCCTGGCACTGCTGACGGGCCACCTTACCGGTAACCGAACGGTCTACCTTGTTGGTCAACCAGTCTTTACATGCCACTGCTTCCATCTGAAGCACGCGGGTTACATATTCATTCAGGTGAGCAGCATCATATGTTACATTTTCGTAAGTGCGCTCTACGGTATTGTCCTTCATGTATGTTTTCGGGCTGTGTCCGAACATCTGAGATACTTCCAGATCGAAAGGACGTACGCCGTCGGCCTGCTGGAATGCAAAGTGTGCGTCGCCGGTAGTTTCACCAACTACATACATAGGGGCACGCTCGCGTTCGGCAATCTTGCGTACATGCTCGATATGCTCTTCCTGGATGAGCAGACCCATACGTTCCTGTGACTCGTTGGCAATGATTTCCTTTGCAGACAAAGTCTTGTCACCAATAGGCAACTTGCTCATATCGATCAATCCGCCACAATCCTCTACCAACTCTGACAGACAGTTTACGTGTCCGGCTGAACCGTGGTCGTGGATAGATACTACCGGATTCACATCTTCCTCGCACAGAGCGCGTACCAAGTTGTTGGCACGTTTCTGCATTTCCGGGTTGGCACGCTGTACAGCATTTAATTCGATACCTGAAGAGTAACGTCCGGTATCTACTGATGAAACAGAACCACCACCCAATCCGATGCGATAGTTGTCACCACCGACAACTACAACCTTATTGCCTTTCTGTGGAGTACCTTTCAGGCAGTCGCGTTTGGTTCCGTAACCAACACCACCGGCGAGCATGATTACCTTGTCGTAACCGTAGCGTTCGTTATTTTCCTGATGTTCGAAGGTCAGTACAGAACCGGTGATCAGAGGTTGTCCGAACTTGTTTCCAAAGTCAGAAGCACCGTTAGAGGCTTTGATCAGGATCTGCTCCGGAGTCTGGTACAGCCATTTGCGTGCCGGAAGAATATTTTCCCAGTCGCGTCCTTCATCCGTACGTGGATAAGAAGTCATGTAAACTGCAGTTCCGGCAATAGGCCAGCTACCGACACCACCACCCATACGGTCGCGGATTTCACCACCGGTACCGGTAGAAGCACCGTTGAATGGCTCTACGGTAGTCGGGAAGTTATGTGTTTCAGCCTTGATTGAGATAACAGATTCGATATCCTTGATGACAAAATAGTCAGAGGTAGAGTGGTCTTTCGGAGCAAATTGCTCTACGATAGGTCCTTGTGCGAATGCTACATTATCCTTGTAGGCAGAGATGATCTTGTGTGGGTTTTCCTGAGTGGTTTTTTTGATCATCTGGAACAGAGATGATTCCATTTCCTGTCCGTCAATGATAAATGTACCACCGAAAATCTTATGACGGCAGTGCTCCGAGTTGATCTGTGCGAAACCGAATACTTCAGAATCAGTCAGCTTGCGGTTCAACTGTTTCTCTACGTCATGCAGATATTCGATTTCCTCCGGAGACAATGCCAGTCCTTCCTGCTCATTGTATTCTTCCAAATTTTCAATATACATGATAGGAGCCGGCTTCAGGTCTATTTTAAAGATTTCCTGATTCAGACCTTTATACATGCGTTGGAGCATAGGGTCATAGTCGGCATTTTCATCGGCTACCGGAAAGTATTCTTCTATACGAGAAATACCGCTGAGGCTCATGTTCTGAGTAATCTCAACGGCATTTGTACTCCATGGAGTAATCATTTCACGGCGTGGGCCCACGAAGCAACCGGTCAGATTGCTTTCTTCTTCAACCTTGGCCTCACCATAAAGCCAACACAATTTTTCAATTTCTTCAGGGTTGAGCGAATGATTACATTCTGTTGCAATTACGCTCTTGCTGGGAGTTCTAAAAAATACAATAGGCATAAATCGAATGTTTATTAAAAACTTTGTCTGCAAAGGTAGTAAAAAAGCATTAATATATAATGTGGAAGGAGGAAAATAATTAGTGCTCTTTTTAAATTAATGAATTTATAAATAATTTGTGTGTTTTTTTATATTCTTTTTTGCTGTTTGGATTTTTTACCGTATTTTTGTCTTGTATTTTGTCGGTATGTAAAAGTTAGATTTTGCGTTAGAATAAGATAAATTACGATTGCTTTATTTTGAGGGTATTAGAATATAGAAAATTATTATTAATATGGATTTTATGAAACAGAAACAAATGAAAAGGACACTTTATTGTTTATTGTTGTCTGCTTTAGGTATTACGACATCTTGTGTTGATAATTCCTATGATCTTACCAAAGACATAGATATGACGGTAACTATTGGCGGAGATCTGACGACTCCGGGTAGTTCTTCAGATAGTATTAAATTGAAAGATTTATTGGATATTGATACTGAAAACTCGGATCTTAAAGAAGAACCGAATGGAGATTACGTATTGAAAATTAATGGAGATCCGACGAATTCTACTATTAAAGTTGATAAAGTTGTTGTTGATGCAAGTACTTCTGACACGAATTCATCAGATGAATTGACTTTTGTCAAAACCAGTAACTATCCGGAACTTCCTATTCAGAATCTGAATCCTAATTGGGAGTTGAGTAATGGTAAAGAACCGATTCCGGAAGAAGTCGTTGATTTGGAGTATGCAGAAGATATCACCAATAATGTCATTACTTTGAATTTGAACCTTTCGGGTACGGCAAATGGTGTTATTTTAAAGAAAGGATTAACATTTACTTTTCCGTCATATTTGGATGTAAGTGCTGATGATGCCGTTACAGATGCTCTGTTTGAGTTTAAAAAGAGTAAGGATAATACAAAATCTTTGATGGTTTTGAAAAAAGATCATCATTTGTCACGTTTTTCTGATGAACAATGGAAAATCAAATTGAATAAGGTCTATTTTTCATCCTCTAAAGAAAACGGAGTTGTAGTACCTGAATCCGAAGGATTTATTCCAGCAGAAAAAGGGAATCCTGCAATGGTGAAATTTAATGTGGAAATTCCGATTACTGGAAATGTAACAGTCGAGGATAAGGATTTCCCGGCAAATTCATCAAACATAAACTTTAAATTGGTAAGTACTGTAACATCTCAAGAGATGACCTTGGAAAAGGTTCGGGCAAAGGTTGATCCGGTCATCGATTTCAATGTTTCTGATGTAACAATTGAAGATCTGCCTGATTTCCTTACCGATAATAAGGTCGTGGCCGATTTGGATAATCCTCAGGTATTGTTGAATGTGACAAATACTGCAGAGGTAGATGTGAATTTTCAAGCCGTTTTGTCTTCGTATAAAGGTGGAGAAAATAAAGCACGTATTATTGTAGGTACTGATACGGCAACAAATAATGAGAGTACAATCCGTTTGAAAGGAGGATCTATTGTCAATAAAATCTGTTTGTCACCAAAGAAAGAGGATGTTCCGGAAGGATATACTTGGGTGCAAGTGGCAGGATTACCGAGTCTGGTTAGAGATATTCCTGATCTTATAAAGGTGGAAGATATAGATGCTAAGGTGTTACCGAATTTCTATACAGTTGTTTTAGGAGTCGATAAGATAGTCAATACTGATTATGAGTTGAATGCTCCTTTGGAGTTCGGTAAATATTTCCAAATCGTTTATAACGATACAATTGATGGATGGACCGAGGATATAGAGGATTATGAGATGAAAGAAGTGGTTGTTACTTTAAATGCAAAGAATACCATTCCTTTAAATCTTGATATTGAAGCCTTTGCTTTGGATGTAAACGGAAATGAAATGCCAGATGTGAAAATAGAGGTTGAGGGTAATATCGCAGCTGCAGAAAAAGACGAGCAAACTGGTGAAACAAAAGAGAAAACGAGTGCCCTGACGATTACTTTAACGAAAGATGATGGCTCTCGGATAAAGAATCTGGATGGCTTGATTCTTCGTTTGACCGGTTGTGCCGTACCGGAAGATAAACGTGAGGAGGTTACAGATTTTGACGCTCAGATTTTGAATGCTAACCAAACTCTTAAATTAGAAGACCTGAAGTTGCGAATTAAAGGTGGTGTTACAATGGATTTGAATTAATGGCATGTTTGGATTTTTAAAGATTAGAACAGATGAAAAGAAATAAAATATTTGGTTTTGTGGCCGGTGCTCTTTTGTGTGCACCAACAGCTGCTTTTGCACAACAGGCTTTGCGTTCCGGTTATTTTCTGGAAGGATATGAATATCGTCATGTCTTGAATCCGGCGTTTGGACCGGATCGTGAAGGTTTTGTCAGTTTTCCGTTCTTAGGCAATATCAACGTAGGATTGTCTGGTAATTTGGGCGTGTCTGATTTCTTGTATAAGACTCCAGACGGTAATCTGACTACTTTTTTGAATGAGTCTGTGACTGCTTCTGATTTTCTGGGAAACCTGAATCAGAATAACCGGTTGAGTATGGATCTTAATTATGGTCTTTTCTCCATGGGATTCAGCAAATTCGGAGGATATAATACAATTGGGATTAACTTGCGTACGAATGTTTCGGCAACGTTGCCTTATGAATTGTTCGAATTTATGAAGATGGGTGGTAAAGGGGATAATACCGTTTATCATATAGAGAATATTGGCCTGTCTTCCAAGGCTTATGTGGAACTGGCTTTAGGCCATTCTCGCAGCATCAACGATAAGTGGCGGGTCGGTGGAAAACTGAAATTCCTGTTGGGTGCATATAATGCCAGTGCCATGATAGATAACATGGATGTGGAGCTTACTGATGAACTGTGGAGTATACAGGGATCCGGTCATTTGGATCTGGCCATGAAAGGCCTGAAAGTTCCAACCTATGCGGAGAGCAAAGATCCTAATGATTATAAAGATAGTGAAGCGCAGAATATCAATTATTCGGAAATGGAATTGGAGTCTCCTGGTTTAGGCGGTTTTGGTATGGCTATTGATTTGGGTGCCACTTATCAGATTCGTGAAGATTTGCAATTGTCTGCTTCTTTGTTGGATTTAGGCTTTATTTCCTGGAATACGAATACTCGTGGTGTGATGAGTACAAAACCTTGGACTTTTGATGGTTTTGAAAATGTACCTTATGATTCCAATAATGTGCCAGATGGTCAGACCTCTCTTGAAGATCAGATAGATGAATTAACAGAGGGATTGGAAGATTATTTCAGTTTCCAAAGAGAAGGTGAAGCAACCAGTAAGACTACAGCCTTAGGAGCAACATTGAATCTGGGCGCTTTGTATACTTTGCCTTATTATGAAGGATTGAAGTTCGGTTTTCTGTCTTCAACCCGTATTCAGGGTAAGTACTCTTGGTCTGAAGGACGCTTCTCGGCAAACGTGGCGCCAACCAAATGGTTTGATGCTTCTGTGAACTATGGTATTTCTTCTTTCGGATCATCTTTGGGTTGGTTAATAAACTTTCATCCGAGTAAGTTTAATTTCTTTATCGGCTCCGACCATCAGTTCTTTAAAATTACTCCTCAGTTCTTGCCGGTAGATAACGCCAATATGAGTATTTCAATGGGTGTTAACTTCAATATCTGATTTTGAGGAATTTTATAAAATTTAGATAGAAAAAAGTGCTATGCAAAAGAATGTATAGCACTTTTTTGATTTATATAAGAGATGCATAAAATGCAACAAACGGTCTTGCCTTATAGTGATAAACCAGAGGTAAGACCGTTTGTTTTATGTAAGAATCAGAATTATAATTCCCAACCCAATGCACTGGCTCCCAATACAGCAGCACCTGCATCATCCAGTTCGGATACAATCATTTGTGCTTTATTCTTATATAGGAATAAAACATTTTCATCATATGCTTTCTTTATCGGATCCATTAACAGGTCGCCAGCTTTAGTTAATCCTCCAAAGAAAATGAAAGCTTCCGGACTGCTGAAGGCTGCGAAATCAGCACAAGCCTCACCTAGGATTTTTCCGGTAAACTCAAATATTTCTTTAGCAACTTCATCACCTTGACTAGCTGCAATAGCTACATCCTTAGATGTGATTTCATCTAGTGGAATGTTGCGCAACAAAGTAGGACGCTCGCTTGAAGAAACGATCATTTGGGCAGTTCTGGCTACACCGGTTGCTGAACAATAGGTTTCCAAGCAGCCCTTTCGACCGCATCCACAACTGCGTGCCTCGCTTGATTTGTCTACGATAACATGGCCCAGCTCACCGGCAAATCCGTCAGAACCGTAAACCACCTGTCCGTTTACTACAATGCCACTACCAACACCGGTTCCCAAGGTGATCATGATAAAATTCTTCATTCCTTTGGCAGCACCGTAGGCCATTTCACCGATAGCTGCGGCATTGGCATCGTTAGTCAGTGCTACTGGAATACCCAAACGGTCGCTGAACATCTTTGCCAATGGAATTTCACCTTTCCAAGGCAGATTTGCCGGATTGTCTATAATTCCGGTATAATAATTTGCATCTGGAGCTCCGATGCCCATTGCTTGGATTTTTTCAATTCCGCCCACTTCCTCAATAATTTTTTTCAAAGCTGTGCAGCAGTTGTCAACATAAACTTCTACATCATTTTGTTCTTGAGTCTTTACAGAAGTTGTGGCAATGATTGATCCGCGGCGGTCTACGATACCGAATACGGAGTTTGTTCCTCCCAGGTCCAGACCGATTACATAGGGTTTCTGTTGTTCTTGTTCCATAAAATTGAGATTTATTTTATTTGCTTTAGGGCAAAGATAGAAAAAATGCTTTAATATGCTATGTAAAAATCATTTTTTTTGATGCTTTAGAATATTGCAATAGAAAAAAATCTTCTCTTTTTTCCTACTTTCATAAAAAAATGCGAATTTTGCAATATTATGTGGTTTGAACAAGTCAGTACATTAGATTTGATATTAAAAGGCCTGATTATCGGCATTGTTTCATCGGCACCGATGGGACCTGTTGGCGTATTATGTATCCAGCGTATCTTGAATAAGGGACGCTGGTATGGTTTTATGACGGGCGTGGGAGCTGCTTTCAGTGATATTATCTATGCTTTAATCACAGGCTTCGGTATGAGCTTCGTAGTAGAGTTTATTGAGAATAAAACGAATATGTTTTATTTGCAGCTTGCGGGAAGTGTGATGCTTTTGTTTTTTGGAGTGTATACCTTCCGTACCAATCCGGTAAATTCCATGCGTCCGCCGTCAAACCGTAAGGGGACTTTGATTCACAATATGGTTACCGGCTTTTTGGTAACTTTCTCCAACCCCTTGATTATCTTCCTTTTTGTGGCATTATTTGCCCGTTTTGCATTTGTTGTGCCTGATCATTTGCTTCAGCAGTCGCTGGGATATGTTTCCATTTTTGTCGGAGCTTTAATCTGGTGGTTTGCGTTGGGGTATGGTATTGCCAAACTTAAATCACGTTTTGAGGTAAAGGGTATCTGGATTCTGAATAAAGTTATTGGAACTATTGTTATGATTGCAGCCGTATTAGGATTGTTCATTACATTAACCGGATTATCATTATATTAAATGTATATAGCTAAACAACTGAAAGAAAAAAATGTGGCAGAGTATCTGCTATACATGTGGCAGGTGGAGGATTTGATTCGTGCCAATCATCTGGATATAGAGGAACTGAAAGTGAATTATATCAGTCGGTTTAATCCCTCTCCTGAACAGGAAAAAGAGATGGTCGAATGGTATGTGAATCTTATTGAGATGATGCGTTCTGAGCAGGTTCAGGAAAAAGGACATCTTCAGATCAATAAAAATATAATTATTCTGCTTACTGATCTTCATTTACAATTACTTAATTCTCCGAAATTTCCTTTTTATTCGGCGGCGTATTATAAAGCATTGCCTTATATAGTGGAGATTCGGGCTCGTAACAATAACCGTGATCTTCCGGAATTGGAATCTTGTTTTGAGATACTTTATGGTGTGATGCTTTTGAAGATGCAGAAAAAGGCCGTCAGTGCCGATACCCAGAAAGCGGTGGCCGATATCAGCAAATTGTTGGGTATGCTTTCTGATTATTATATTCAAGACAAACAAGGAAACTTAAAATTTGACTGATTATTCCGATGAAAAATATTTTGGTTACAGGCTGCAACGGTCAGTTGGGCAGCGAACTGCGTTATCTGACGCAAGAGGGAATAGATGGACTGACTTTTTTCTTTACGGATATAGAGGAACTCGATATCACTGATGAAGAGGCCGTAAATCGCTTTGTAAACGAGCATGAAATCGATTGTGTGGTAAACTGTGCAGCCTTTACCGCCGTGGATCTGGCCGAAAGCAAGGCCGATTTCTGCCGCACTCTGAATGAAACCGCTCCGGCTATATTGGCAAAGGCTGTTGCCGGCCGAAAGGGTGGAATGATTCAGGTTTCTACGGATTATGTGTTCGACGGTACAGCGCATATTCCTTATCGTGAGGACGATGCCGTTTGCCCGGTTTCTGTTTACGGTATAACCAAACTTGGTGGCGAGCGGGCTGTGGCCGAAGCCTGTCCGGATTCAGTGATTATCCGCACAGCCTGGCTGTATTCTTCCTATGGCAAGAACTTTGTGAAGACCATGCTGCGTTTGGGACAGGAGAAACCCGAACTGGGAGTGGTGGCCGATCAGGTGGGTACACCGACTTATGCACGCGATCTGGCTCGTGCCATTCTCGTGATTCTCAACAAGGGACTGGTGCCCGGTGTTTACCATTACAGCAACGAGGGAGTGGCCTCCTGGTATGATTTTACCAAAGCCATCCATCGTCTGGGCGGAGTGACCGGTTGTCGCGTGAAGCCTTTGCATACCGAGGAATATCCTACACCGGCAACACGTCCGCATTATTCAATCCTCGACAAGACCAAAATTAAAGAGACTTATGGCGTGGAGATCCCATACTGGGAAGAAGCTCTGGCCGAGTGTATTCAGATTCTAGAAAAATAAAAAGCAACTTCCATAAATTATGATGAACGAAATAGAAAGAAGAAGAACTTTTGCAATCATTGCGCATCCGGATGCCGGAAAGACATCACTTACCGAAAAACTGTTGCTCTTCGGAGGACAGATTCAGGTGGCTGGTGCCGTGAAATCGAACAAAATCAAGAAAACTGCCACTTCCGACTGGATGGATATCGAAAAGCAGCGTGGTATTTCGGTAACTACTTCCGTGATGGAGTTTGATTACAATGATTATAAAATCAATATTCTGGATACTCCGGGTCACCAGGATTTCGCCGAAGATACTTATCGCACGCTTACCGCAGTGGACAGTGTAATCATCGTGGTAGACGGTGCCAAGGGTGTGGAAACACAGACCCGTAAGCTTATGGAAGTGTGCCGCATGCGCAACACGCCTGTAATCATCTTCGTAAACAAGATGGACCGCGAAGGTAAAGATCCGTTTGATTTGCTCGATGAACTGGAGGCCGAGTTGAAAATTCAGGTACGTCCGCTGAGCTGGCCTATTAATCAGGGACAGCGCTTCAAGGGTGTCTATAATATCTATGAGCAGAACCTGAATCTGTTCACTCCCGACAAGCAGAAGGTGACTGAGAAGGTTGAGGTTGATATCAACAGCAATCAGTTGGAGGAACACGTGGGTACAGCCGATGCCGAGAAACTGCGTACGGATCTGGAACTGATAGACGGAGTATATCCGGAGTTCGATGTGCAGGAATATCTGGACGGAAAGACTGCGCCGGTGTTCTTCGGTTCGGCTTTGAATAACTTCGGTGTGAAGGAACTGTTGGACTGCTTCGTGCAGATCGCTCCAAGTCCGCGTCCAACCAAGGCCGAGGAGCGTGTCGTAATGCCTGAGGAGCCGAAGTTCAGTGGTTTTATCTTCAAGATTACGGCCAATATCGACCCGAATCACCGTTCTTGTATCGCTTTCTGTAAGGTTTGTTCCGGTAAGTTTGTCCGTAATGCTCCTTACTTGCATGTACGTCAGGGAAAGACTTTGCGTTTCTCATCGCCTACCCAGTTTATGGCGCAGAAGAAAAGCACGATAGAAGAGGCTTATCCGGGCGACATCATCGGTTTACCGGATAACGGAACCTTCAAGATTGGTGATACACTGACCGAAGGTGAGGTAATGCATTTCAGAGGACTGCCCAGCTTCTCTCCGGAAATGTTCAAATACATTGAAAATGCTGATCCGATGAAGACCAAACAGTTGAACAAGGGTATTGAACAGCTGATGGACGAAGGTGTGGCCCAGCTCTTTGTGAACCAGTTCAACGGCCGCAAGATTATCGGTACGGTGGGACAACTCCAGTTCGAAGTGATCCAGTATCGTCTGGAAAATGAATATAATGCCAAGTGTCGTTGGGAGCCGGTGAGCCTGTACAAGGCCTGCTGGATTGAAAGCGATGATCCGCAGCAGCTGGAGGCATTCAAGAAAAGAAAATACCAATATATGGCCAAAGACCGCGAGGGACGCGATGTGTTCCTGGCCGACAGCGGTTATGTGCTTCAGATGGCTCAGGCAGACTTTGAGCACATCAAATTCCATTTTACCAGTGAATTTTAAAAAACAACAAGTGGCATGACACTAGATGAAGACGTTAAGAAAGCCGTAGAAGTGATGCGGCAGGGTGGGGTGATTCTTTATCCCACCGACACGATATGGGGCATCGGTTGCGATGCCACAAACGAAGAGGCTGTGCGCCGGGTGTTCGAAATAAAGAAACGTGCCGACAGCAAGGCACTGATCTGCTTGGTAGATTCGCCCGACCGTGTGCAGCGTTATGTGCGCGAAGTGCCGGCTGTGGCCTGGGATCTGATGGAACTGACCGACAAGCCTCTGACGATTATTTTTGACGGAGCCAAGAATCTGGCTCCGAATCTGTTGGCCGAGGACGGCAGTGTGGGCATCCGGGTAACCCGTGAAGAAGTGAGCAACCGTCTGTGTTACCGCTTCCAGAAGCCGATTGTTTCCACTTCGGCCAATGTCAGTGGTGAGCCGTCGGCAGCCTGCTTTGCAGAGATTCCTGAGGAAATCCGTGGAGCGGTAGACTATATTATGGAATCACGTCAGAAGGATACCCGAAAATGTCACTCCAGCAGTATTATCAAGCTCGGAGTGAGCGGAGAGATTCAGATCATTCGTAAGTAAAAAAGACAGAGGCATTATGAAAGCAGAACAGACAGAACTGACCATCTTCGAGCGCTTGCTCCTGTGGCGTAGAAAACATTTCAGTGAGCGTACCTTTATCCTGATGCTCAGTTTTATGGTGGGTATTCTGACAGCCTGCGCAGCCTTGATTCTAAAGGAACTGATTCATAAAATCCAGTTCTTTCTGACCAATCAGTTTGATGCAACCGGATCAAACTGGCTTTATCTGGTGTATCCGGTAATCGGTATTTTCCTGACAGGCTTGTTTGTACGTTATGTGGTGAAGGACGATATCAGTCATGGTGTTACCAAAATCCTTTTTGCCATTGCTCAGAAACAAAGCAAAATCAAGGGACACAACACGTGGTCAAGCGTTTTGGCCAGTGCCATTACTATCGGTTTTGGAGGTTCGGTAGGAGCGGAGGCTCCTATTGTGCTTACCGGTTCGGCTATTGGTTCCAATTTGGGAAGTGTGTTCCGAATGAATAGCAAAACACTGATGCTGCTTGTGGGATGTGGAGCTGCCGGTGCCGTATCGGGAATCTTCAAGGCACCTATTGCCGGACTGGTGTTTACGCTGGAGGTTCTGATGATCGATCTGACCATGGCTTCTCTGTTGCCGTTGCTGATATCTTGCGTTACGGCTGCCGGACTTACCTTTGCCGTGTCGGGTATGGGTACAGTCTTTGAGTTTCATATGCAGGATGCATTCCGTGTAGATCGTATTCCGGCTTACATTCTGTTGGGAATATTTTGTGGTTTGGTATCTTTGTACTTTACGCGGACCATGAATTCGTTGGAGGATGTGTTTCGCAAATACAGCAATCCATATATAAAACTGCTCATCGGTGGTTCTATCTTGAGTATTCTGATTTATTTGTTGCCTTCACTTTACGGAGAAGGTTACGAACTGATCGCTTTGCTGATGAACGGTAATGGTCCGGAGGACTGGAACAGTGCGATGGAAAACTCCCTGTTTTACGGACATGGTGATTTGCTTTTGCTTTATCTGGCATTGGTCCTTTTGTTTAAGGTCTTTGCTTCGACAGCAACTAATGGTGGAGGCGGCTGCGGAGGAATCTTTGCGCCAAGTCTTTTCTTGGGATGTATTTCCGGTTTTATCTTTTCACGCATTTGGAATATCAATTCCTTGATGAGTGTGTATGTGCCGGAAAAAAATTTCGCTATGTTGGGTATGTGCGGTCTGATGAGTGGAGTGATGCATGCACCGCTTACCGGTATCTTCTTGATTGCCGAACTTACGGGAGGTTATCAGCTGTTTATGCCGTTGATGATTGTGTCGGTATGTTCCTATCTTACCATCATTGCTTTTGAACCGCACAGTATTTATTCTATGCGGTTGGCAAAGAAGGGACAGCTACTTACTCATCATAAAGATCGTGCCATTCTTACCTTGATGAGTTTAGATACGGTTATTGATAGATATGATGAGTATCTGACTCCTCAGATGAATTTGGGAGAATTAGTACGCATTATTTCTTCGTCAAAAAGAGATGTTTTTCCGGTAGTGGACAAGAGCAATGTGCTGATCGGAATTATCTATTTGGATGATGTCCGTCACATTATGTTCCGACAGGAGTTGTATCATCGCTTTACAGTAGGAGAATTGATGAAGGAGTATGTGGCTCGATTAAGCATCAATGATTCCATGGATGTGGTGGTCGCTACTTTTGATAAGACCAATGCCTGGACGCTTCCGGTGGTGGATGATGAGGGTGTTTTTGTCGGATTTATCCGTAAGTCCAAGGTGTTTACGAATTACAGACAATTGCTGGCCGACTTGTCGGATGATTAATTAGGAGAAAATTTTATGGAAAAGAAAGATTTGAGAATTGTATATATGGGTACACCGGATTTTGCGGTGGAAAGCCTGAAACGCCTGGTAGAGGGCGGATATAATGTGGTAGGGGTCATTACTATGCCCGACAAACCGATGGGGCGTCATCAGGAAACCCTTCAGCCCAGTGCTGTGAAGAAATACGCTGTGGAACAGGGATTGCGTATCCTTCAGCCGGTTAGTCTGAAAGATCCGGAGTTTATCGAGGAGTTGCGTTCGCTTCAGGCCGACTTGCAGATTGTCGTGGCGTTCCGTATGCTACCGGAGGTGGTGTGGAATATGCCGCCTATGGGTACTTTCAATCTGCATGCTTCTCTGTTGCCGCAGTACCGCGGTGCCGCTCCGATCAACTGGGCGGTGATCAATGGAGAAAAAGAAACCGGTATTACCACCTTCTTCCTGAAGCATGAGATTGATACCGGTGCTGTTATCCAGCAAGTCCGTATTCCGATTCTGGAAACAGACAATGTGGGCGATGTGCATGACAAACTGATGATGCTTGGAGGACAGTTGGTGACCGATACCGTGGATCGTATTCTGGATGGAACCGTAAAGGCGATACCTCAGGAGGAAATGGAGCCCGGTACGGAATTAAAGCCAGCCCCTAAGATTTTCAAGGAAACCTGTCGTATAGATTGGGAACACAAGAAGCTGGAACAGCTTTATAATTTTGTGCGTGGTTTGTCACCTTATCCGGCAGCATGGACCGAACTGGTGCGTGCGGAAGGCGAAAAACCGGTGGTAATGAAAATTTATCAGACAGCCAAGGAAGCGACTGTACATTCTCTGAAAACCGGATCTGTATGTACCGACGGAAAGTCTTATCTGAAGATTGCGGTTGACGGAGGTTTCCTAGTGCTTCAGGAGATTCAGATTGCCGGAAAGAAACGTATGCCGGTTACTGATTTTCTGCGGGGAGCCAGAATTGATGAGAACTATTTTGTGCTTTAGTTTATACAAGCCGAAAATGTTAAAATGCAACTTTATCTTAGTGTAAAGTTGCATTTTATGTATAAATTCACTTATTTTGCTCCTCGAAGCAAAATAATTATAAACTTTAAAAACCATATTGCCTATAGAGAAAACATTACTTTAATTTTAAATGACATAGTAATGAAGCGATTTTCAGATGCTGCCGACGATGAGTTGGTACAGGCATATATTGCAGGCAATAATGAAGCGTTTGATGTCTTGTTGGAAAGGCATCAAAATAAATTGTTTTCCTATATTTTCTTTTTAGTGCGTGATGAAGAGCTGGCAAATGATGTCTTTCAGGAAACTTTTGTGAAAGCCATTATGATGATGCAGCAGAAACGTTATGTCTTCAGCGGAAAGTTTTCTTCTTGGATCATGCGTATTGCTCATAATTATATTGTGGACCAGTTTCGACAAGACAGGAAGGAGTGTGTTTCTTTGCCGGATCCGATTGATCAAAACCATATTTATGAAAGGAATTTGCTGGAAGATAATGTGGAGGCCAGTCTTATTTGTGAACAGACACACGATGAAGTGCGCCGTATGGTTGAGCGTCTTCCACAAAATCAGCGTGAAATTGTATTTATGCGATTTTATCAGGACTTGTCGTTCCGTGAGATTGCCGATATTCTGGACATCAGTATTAATACAGCTTTGGGGCGCATGCGTTATGCGCTGATTAACTTGCGGAAAATGTATACGCTCCGTCGCACATCTTTAGTTACAGCTGCTTCCTGAAATTATAAAGAACGTAAAAAAATACATTACGGGATAATATAAAACAGGGCATCACGTTATTATCATAACATGATGAAGTATTGATGCCTATGGATTATTTTACTAAAGATGATAAAGTGGCTCCAAAAGCCTCTACAATTGCTTTTCTAAAAAAATTTGCTCGAAATTATAGAGCTGTTGAGGTTGATAAAGATGAATTTCTGGAGCTTTTATTAAGTTGATGTGCTCTTTTTGTGTTTTTTCTGAGATATACAAGGCGGAATCTCCGGATTTTCGCTAACTTTGTAAATAAAAACCTATGAGTACGATAGTTTCCCCTTCATTATTGTCAGCTAATTTCGGAGATTTGAAAACCGATCTGGCAATGATAAACCAAAGTAAATGTGAGTGGTTGCATATTGATGTGATGGACGGAGTTTTTGTGCCGAATATTTCTTTCGGTTTTCCGGTGCTGAAATATGTAGCAGAGTTGTGTGAAAAGAAATTGGATGTACATTTGATGATTGTACAGCCTGAAAAGTTTATTCAAGAGGTTAAAGCTTTGGGTGCCTATACCATGAATGTGCATTTTGAGGCCTGTCCGCATTTGCATCGTGTGGTACAGCAGATCAAGGAGGCAGGGATGAAAGCAGGAGTAACTCTTAACCCTGCGACTCCGGTAAGTATGCTGGCTGATATTATCGGTGATTTGGATTTGGTTATGTTGATGTCTGTAAATCCGGGATTTGGTGGTCAGAAGTTCATTCCTCATACTTTGGAAAAGGTAAAGGAACTGCGTGTATTGATTGAGCGCACCGGATCGAAGGCCTTGATAGAAGTGGACGGAGGAGTGAACCGTGAAACCGGAAAGAAATTGGTAGAGGCTGGTGTTGATGTCTTGGTTGCCGGAAATGCTGTTTTTAAGGCTGAAAACCCATTGGAGGAAATTGAATTCCTGAATAACTTGTAAGCATTGCAATATAAAAGAAATATCGGGCAAGCCTATCCCGGGTTGAGGGTTTTGTTACCTTTATTGTTGGGGATAGGTCTTTCTGCCTTTCAGATAGGTGGAATAAAGTATTATGGCTTTCTGCTTTTAATGCTTATGGTGGCTTGTGTCGTGTTGGGGCTTTGGAAGTCCCGACACGACACAAACCGTTTTATAATGGTCTGGACATCAGTGTTTACTTCTCTTTGGGTAGTTTTGGGATTTGTTGTGGGAAGCTTTTCCACATGGAGGGCAGAATGCAAATTTCCGGAAGCAAAGCAGGGATATCAGGTCTTATTGCTGACTCAGCCGAGGGAAACAGAAAAAACAGTACGTGCAGAAGCTTTGGTTCTGACCCGTTTTTCGGAAGACTCGCTTTGGCGGCCAGCTGAAAAAGTCCAGTTGTCGGTTTGGAAAGATACAGCAAGTTTGGATCTGTCTGTTGGAGATATGTTGTTTTTTTATTCTTCAATATCTCCTTTGCGTCCTTCTGGCAATCCGTATGAGTTTGATTATGCTGCTTATTTAAAGCGCTCTGGAATTGTGGGGCAGACTATGTTGTTTCAAAACCAATGGAAAGTGATTCCGGAAAACAGTAGGGAATACGCTATCTTATATCAGAGCGTTTCCTGGTCAGACCGAGCGCGGTTGTTTTTTCTGAGATTAAGACAAGACCTGGTGAATCAATTGCGGGAGGACGGTTTACAGGGAGAGGCTTTTTCTGTGTATGCTGCATTGGCTATGGGTGAGAAAGCATTTCTGTCTTCAGAGACAGAGGAACTTTATTCCCGTACGGGGACAACGCATGTTCTGGCTCTTTCCGGGATGCATTTGGGCATTCTTATGTTTGTCTTTTATTATGCCTTTTCCCATGGATTGAAGTATACACGTTGGAAATGGTTGTTTGGCTTTTTGGCTTTTGTCTTAATCTGGGCTTATACACTTCTGGCCGGGATGCCGGTATCTTTGGTGCGTGCATCAATCATGTATTCTTTTTCTATATATGGTATGATGATACATCGGCGTGGTTTTACTCTGAATATTTTGTTTTGGACAGCCTCACTGATGCTTTTGGCAGATCCGGATACTCTTTATGATGTTGGATTTCAACTTTCCTTTGCTGCAATGTCGGGAATCCTGGTTTTGCAGAAACGTATCGAAACATTGTTCCGCTTCCGATGGATGGTTTTGCAAAATCTATGGTCAGGAATCGCTGTTTCTCTGGCTGCACAAGTAGCGACTTTTCCTTTGGTCGTTTATTATTTTCATTATGTGGCGACAACGAGTGTGTGGGCAACGTTGATATTGTCATTTCTCTCTTTGTTTTTATTGTATGCGTTACCTGTTTATTTATTGTGCTTCTCAGTAAAATGGATAGCGCTTCCTTTGCTGCAAGGTATCTCTTTACTTATTGAGAGTCAGCATAGGGTATTGCACTGGTTTTCTACCTGGCCGAATGCTGTTTTGGGACCTTATTATATTTCCTGGTCTGAGGTTATCTTTATTTATTTGGGATTGATTGCCGGAATAACTTTTCTGATGTTTCGTCGTAAGTTGCTCCCGGCCTTGGCTTTGATGGTCTTTATATTTGGCTTTATATTGGTGCATGAGTGGGAAAGGCGGAAAATGACTCAATCTTTTCCTTTATTGGTGTTTTACAATAATTATAGGGCTCCCTCTGTGCATATTATATTTTCCCGGAATCAGAATTATCTGCTTCAAACACATAAATGTGTGGATTGGCGTAACTATGCATATATTAAAGGAACCTTTTGGGATCGTTTTACAGAAGATTATCCCGTGGTCTTGTCGCAAAAGTCTTATTCAGATAATTATTTGATTAACGAAAACGGATTACTGTTCACCCGGAATTTCTGCTTGGGTTTTTTGCATGGAGAAATTCCGGAAAATGTTTGTTGGGGGAGTCTAAAGCGTTTGGATTATTTGTTCTTGAGCCGTGGATTTCAAGGTGATTTGGAGCATGTTCTGCAGCAATTGTCTCCGGAGATGGTTGTTTTGGATGCATCTTTGACAGACTCAGAGTATAAGAAATATTTGCATTTGTGTGTCCGTAAGCAATGGATTTATCATGATATGCGCCGGAAAGGAGCGTTAAAAGTTGCTTTCTGAGACAGAAATAGGCAAGAAATATACTATCTTTGTATTGTATTATTTATTACTAATGAATAAGTTTACCGTATGATTGAATCCCTGGTTTCAGAAAAGCAGTTAGCGGATCTGAAGATGCTTCTGGATAAGGCACAGAAGATTGTTTTAACCTGTCATGTTTCGCCGGATGGTGATGCGATGGGAGCTTTGACTGCTTTGTTAAGTGTGCTGAAACATCAGAACAAAGAGGTGTTTGCCATTACTCCTAATATATTTCCGGATTTTTTGAACTGGCTTCCAGGTGTTGCTGAAGTGATGGTTTATGAAAAGAATGAGGAAATGCTGAATCCGATTTTGCAGACTGCAGATTTATTTGTATGTCTGGATTTTAATGGATTGTCGCGTTTGTCAACAATGGAGACCGTAGTCCGGGAGAGTCCTGCTGACAAAATTGTGATAGATCATCATCTTGGTCCTGAGGACTTTGCTTCTTGTCTGATTTCTTTTCCGCAGATGAGCTCTACATGTGAATTGCTTTATCGTGTGCTTGTGGCGCTTTATGGTGAGGATATGTTGGGTTATGATGAGGCTGTCTGTCTGTATACCGGAATGATGACCGATACAGGGGCCTTTACTTATAATTCTTCACGCAGCGATATCTATTATATTATCGGAAAATTGTTGGAGAAAGGTATAGATAAAGATAAGATTTACCGCAATGTCTTTTATGAATATTCACCAGAGCGTTTTCGTCTTTTGGGCTATGTGCTTTACGTGAAGATGGAGCAGTTACATGAGTATCATTCTGTGATTCTTTCTTTGGATCGTGAAGAGCAAAAGCGTTTTTCTCATAAAAAGGGAGATACTGAGGGATTTGTGAATATTCCTTTGCAGATTAAAGGAAATAAATTGAGTATTTTTTTACGTGAGAATACAGAGCAGGATAATATTCGGGTATCTCTGCGTTCTGTTGATGATTTTCCTTGCAATCAGATGGCAGCCGAGTTCTTTAACGGAGGAGGACATCTGAATGCTGCCGGAGGAACTTTGGAGTGTACTTTGGATGAGGCTATTGACCTGGCCAAGAAGGCTGTCCGGAAATATGCGTATTTGTTAAAGTGAAAAATATAGTAAAATGAAAAATAAAATAGCGGCTTTAAGTGCTGGAGTGTTGTTGGTTGCAGGATTGGTTTCCTGTAATGATGGAGAGACTTATGCTGAACAAAAAGAAAAAGAGCGTAAAGCTATTTCGGCCTTTATCGGACGTGATGCGGTCGTGATGGAGAGTAAAACGGATACGCTGATTCATATCGGAAAGATTAATGTAATTTCCGAATCACAGTTCTATCAGCAGGATAGTATGACTAATGTTGAAAAGAACGAGTACGTTCTCTTTAAAAGCACGGGAGTATACATGCAGATTATTTCCAAGGGAGCGGGAGAAAAACTGAAATCAGGAGAAACCAGAAGAGTTTATTGTCGTTATACGGAATTTAATATTATGGCAGATAGTGTACAGACAACAAACAATAGTATTTTCTGGGAACCTAGACCGGATATTATAGAGGTATCCAATACTTCTGGTACGATCTCTGGTAGTTTTGTAATGAGTTCTGCCGGTTGGGGTGCGATGTACACTGCTTATGCGGATAAATCGGTGCCTGCCGGTTGGCTGATTCCCTTTACCTATATTAATATAGGGCGTCAGGTAAGTTCTGACCAGCCTATTTCAAAGGTGCGTTTGATTGTACCTCATTCTCAGGGACAGAAAGATGCCAGCAGCCGTGTTTATCCTTGTTTTTACGAGATCAGTTATCAAGAAGAATAATATCTGTTTTTGGATGGTCAGTCCACCCAAAGCAAATCACTCATAATGCCGTCGGAGAGAAACAGTCCCCGACGAGTCAGCTTAAGCACACCTTGCGGATATCCCTTTTCTCGGGTTATTTGCAAGGTGTGTTCTTTTAGGTATGGTTCCGCCATTTTCAGGCAATAGTCTTTTAATTCCTGTCCGAAGTCTTTTTCCAGTCTGTCAAGATCAAGTCCGGCTGCTGTTCTCAGTCCGGTGATAATCCGATCGTTGTAATGTTCGTAACGATTGAGCGTTTCGCAGTGACACATTTCCTTATATGGCAAATCTTGTTCCTCACACCGGTTTATATCTTCTATATATTGGTCTATGTTGGCGGTGTTATACATTCGTTCCTCTCCGATGAAAGAGTGGGCAGATGCGCCGCAACCTAAATAGGGAATATCGTTCCAGTACGAAGAATTATGGCGGGAATGAAATCCTGGGAGCCCGAAATTGGAAATCTCATAATGTTCAAAACCGTTGTTTTCCAGTTCCTTGATGAGATGTTCAAACATGTTCAGACTTAATTCCTCGTCGGCTTCCTGTACTTTATTCTGTTCGCGCATGCGCCACAGTGCGGTATTTTCTTCATAAATCAGAGCATATGCCGAGATATGCTGCACGTTCAGCGCTATGGCTTGTGCCACATCTGCTTTCCATTCTTCCAGAGTTTGTCCCGGTAATCCGTAGATCAGATCAATACTGATGTTCCGGAAACCTTTTGCCTGACAGAGATGTACGGCTTCAATGGCCTTTTCACGATTGTGGCGTCGGCGTAGCAGTTTTAGATGACCGTCGTGAAAAGTCTGCACTCCCATGCTGATGCGGTTCACGCCGATGCGCGACATGGTCTCAAGCCATTCCGCAGAAATATCGTCCGGGTTGGCTTCGACAGTAAATTCCAGATCGGATGTTACCTGATAATTCTGGCCGATGCTTGCTCTGAGTCTTGCTATAGAATCCGGGTGCAGCAGTGAAGGAGTTCCTCCACCTATATATATAGTATGAATAGAGTCCGAAAGCGTAGATCTTCTTAGCTGCAGTTCCGTACATACTGCCTGTATATAGCGGTTTTCCTTTTCCTGATTGGTTGTGGAGTAGAAGTCGCAGTAAATGCAGCGTTGTTTGCAGAAAGGGATATGAATATAAATTCCGGCCATAAGCGTTGTATTATCAGTTTGATACAAAGTTAGTGATTTTATGGTTACTATGAAACATGCTGAATAACATAAATAATAACTTCTTTTTTTTATGGCGTCTTCGATGTTTTTTTATAAATTGCCACTCGTTAAAACTTAAAACCTTAAAAATATATTACATCATGAGAATATATCAAACAAATGAGATTAAGAACATTGCCTTATTAGGAAATGACGGTTCAGGTAAAACCACTTTGACAGAAGCGTTGCTCTATGAGAGCGGATTGATCAAACGCAGAGGAAGAATCACGGCAAAGAATACAGTAAGCGATTATTTCCCAGTGGAACAAGAATATGGATACTCTGTTTTTTCTTCTGTATTTCATGTAGAATGGAACCAGAAAAAACTGAATATCATTGACTGTCCGGGAGCGGACGACTTTATCGGAAGCGCCATTACCGCACTGAATGTTACAGATACCGCCATTTTATTGCTAAACGGACAGTATGGTCCGGAGGTTGGCACACAGAATCATTTCCGCTATACGGAGAAGTTGGGCAAACCGGTAATTTTCCTGGTCAACCAGCTGGATGATGAGAAATGTGACTACGATATGATTCTGGATCAGTTGATTTCCATTTATGGCAATAAGGTTGTTCCGGTGCAGTATCCTATTGAAACAGGCCCTTCGTTCAACTCATTGATTGATGTGTTGCTGATGAAAAAATATTCCTGGGGACCGGATGGTGGCGAACCAACCATTGAAGAGATTCCGGAAGACCAGAAAGAGAAGGCTATGATGATGCACAAGGCTTTGGTTGAGGCTGCTGCCGAGAATGATGAAAGCCTGATGGAGAAATTCTTCGAAAGCGAGAGCCTGACAGAGGACGAGATGCGCGAAGGTATCCGCAAGGGATTGGCTGCCCGGAGTATGTTCCCGGTATTCTGTGTTTGCGCCGGAAAAGATATGGGTGTGCGTCGTCTGATGGAGTTCCTGGGCAATGTCGTTCCGTTTGTAAACGAGATGCCTAAAGTACACAATACCCGTGGTATGGAAGTGGTACCTGATTCTGAAGGACCTACTTCTCTTTACTTCTTCAAGACTGCTGTAGAGCCGCATATCGGTGAGGTGCAGTATTTCAAGGTAATGAGCGGTAAGGTACACGAGGGAGATGACCTGACCAATGCCGACCGCGGTTCTAAGGAGCGTATGTCACAGCTGTTTGTCTGCGCCGGTCCGAACCGTATTAAAGTTGAGGAATTGGTGGCTGGTGATATCGGTTGCACTGTAAAACTGAAAGATGTAAAGACTGGAAATACCTTGAACGCCAAGGATGCTGAGAACCGTTTCAACTTCATCAAATATCCGAATCCGAAGTATACCCGTGCGGTGCGTGCCCAGAATGAGGCGGAGACTGAGAAGATGATGAATGCTTTGTGGCGTATGCACGAAGAGGATCCTACATGGGTGGTAGAACAGAGCAAGGAGTTGCGTCAGATTCTGCTTCACGGTCAGGGTGAGTTCCACTTGCGTACTTTGAAATGGCGTATAGAAAATATTGATAAAATTAATATCGTGTTTGATGAACCGCGTATTCCATATCGTGAAACCATCACTAAGGCAGCCCGTGCCGACTATCGTCATAAGAAACAGTCCGGTGGTGCCGGTCAGTTTGGTGAGGTACATCTTATTGTTGAGCCTTATTACGAAGGAATGCCCGATCCGGAAGTCTATAAGTTCGACGGACAGGAGTATCGCATTAATATAAAAGGTAAGGAAGAAGTGTCTTTGGAGTGGGGTGGTAAACTGGTATTCATCAACTCGGTAGTGGGTGGTGCTATTGACGCACGCTTTATGCCGGCCATTCTGAAGGGAGTGATGCAGCGTATGGAACAGGGACCGCTTACCGGTTCTTATGCCCGCGATGTTCGTGTCATTGTTTACGACGGAAAGATGCATCCGGTAGATTCCAACGAATTGTCATTTATGCTTGCCGGTCGCAATGCTTTCAGCCAAGCCTTTAAGAATGCTGCTCCGAAGTTGCTCGAACCTATTTATGATGTCGAGGTATTCGTTCCTTCAGACAAGATGGGTGATGTGATGAGTGACTTGCAGGGACGTCGCGGTATGATTTTGGGAATGTCCAGTGAGAATGGATATGAGAAATTGGTTGCAAAGGTGCCGTTGAAAGAAATGTCTAATTATAGTACCTCATTAAGTTCGCTCACCGGCGGTCGTGCTTCCTTTATCATGAAGTATGCCAGCTATGAGTTGGTTCCGGCCGATGTTCAGGCTCAGCTTATCAAGCAATTTGAGGCTACAGAGGGTGCGGAATAAATGTAGGATGATAAACAATAAAAAATAATTTTATGACCGTATCTGTTTCTTTATTGAATTAAAAAAGATTCAGATACGGTCTTATTTTTTCTTTTATAAAGTTGAAATAGATTGTTTAGTTACTTATATGGACGCAAAATAGTGTTTTATTGTTAATTTGGTTAAAACTGGAGTTTTTTTTGAACTTTCAATTTATTTTCTATAAATAGTGCTTTATATTTGCGGATATGAAGAAGTCAACTATTTGGATAATTAGTGTAATCATGGGGTGTTCGCTGTTGGCGTTACTCTATTTGCAGACTACCTATATTCGGCAGATGACCAAAATGCGTAAGGAGCAGTTTGATGAGTCTGTTTTCCGGAGCTTGGATCAGGCTGCCCGAAATCTGGAGCAGAATGAAACCTTCCGCTATCTGGAAAAGATATCTCTGGAGTCGGAACTCTATCGGAACCAGCTTGATTCGATCGACTATCTGCTTATGTTACAGAGTGGTCCGTTGATTGATAGTGCGGTGAAGTTTAACTCTTCTTTTCAGGTGGCCAATAAAATCAAAAAGCCGTCCAAGATGCCCAAGGCTTTGACGTTGAAGAGCAAAAACTCCATTAGTGAAGCTTCCAAGGCTTTTCAGGCTTTTGTGAAGAATGCTTATGTTTATCAGAAGGGAGTGCTGGACGAGGTTATTTACTCCATCCTTTATCAGGCAAGTAATCGTCCTTTGTCCGAGCGTATCAACTTCAAGCTGTTTGATCAGGACATTCGGTTGGCTTTGGAATGTAACGGCATTCATTTGCCTTATCATTTTACTGTGACAACGAGCGATGGTCGTGAGGTGTACCGATGTCCCGATTATGAAGCGAAGGGAGAGGAGTATTCTTACTCTCAGGTGTTGTTCCGAAATGATTCTTCTAATAAAATGGGGATTGTTCGGATACACTTTCCGGATATGAATCATTACATTCTGGGTACAGCGCGAATGATGATTCCTTCGTTGATTTTTACGGTGATTCTGTTGATTACCTTTATTTTCACTGTCTACATCATTCTGAGGCAGAAGAAGGTGTCAGAAATGAAGAATGATTTCATTAACAATATGACACATGAGTTCAAGACTCCGCTTTCATCCATTTCTTTGGCGGCGCAGATGCTTGCCGATCAGTCAATCAAGAAGTCTGATCAGATGTATGAAAGTCTGTCTCGGGTAATCAATGATGAAACGAAGCGCTTGCGTTTTCAGGTGGAAAAGGTGCTGCAGATGTCTCTTTATGACCGGGACAATATCGCTTTCAAGCAGAAGGAGGTCGATGCCAATGCTTTGATTGCCGGAGTGATTAAGACATTTACCTTGAAAGTGTCACAGAATGGAGGTGAAATCACTTCTGATCTACAGGCTGAGAATGCCCAGATATATGTGGATGAAATGCATTTTACCAATGTGATTTTTAACCTCATGGATAATGCCGTGAAATATAAACGTGATGATGTGCAGTTGCATTTGTCTTTACGCACCTGGAATGCTCATGGCAAACTGTATATCAGTATAGAAGACAATGGCATTGGTATTCAAAAAGATGATTTGAAGCGAATTTTTGAGAAATTCTACCGTGTGCATACTGGTAACAAGCACGATGTGAAAGGTTTCGGTCTGGGATTGGCTTATGTGAAGAAGATTGTTGATCTGCATAAGGGAACAATCCGTGCCGAAAGTGAACTGGGTGAAGGAACTAAATTTATAATAACAATACCGATATTAAAAAGCTAGAATTATGGAAGATAAGTTAAGAATTCTGTTATGTGAAGACGACGAGAGTCTGGGAATGTTGCTCCGTGAATATTTGCAGGCAAAGGGATATGATGCTGAACTTTATCCGGATGGAGAAGTTGGTTATAAGGCTTTTCTGAAGAACAAGTACGATATGTGTGTGCTGGATGTGATGATGCCAAAGAAGGATGGTTTTGCCTTGGCTCAGGAAATCCGTCAGATTAATCAGGAAGTGCCTATTATTTTCCTTACCGCAAAGAATCTGAAGGAAGATATTTTTGACGGTTTCAAGATTGGAGCGGATGATTATATCACCAAGCCGTTCTCTATGGAGGAGCTTGTGTTCCGTATGGAAGCTATTTTGCGCCGTGTAAGAGGAAAGAAGGTAAAGGAAACCAGTGTTTACAAATTGGGTAATTTTACTTTTGATACTCAGCGCCAGATTCTGTCTATTGGTGAGAAACAGACAAAGTTGACTACTAAGGAAAGCGAGTTGTTGTCTTTGTTGTGTGCGCATGCCAATGATGTGTTACAGCGTGAGTTGGCACTGAAGACAATTTGGATTGACGACAATTATTTCAACGCTCGTAGTATGGATGTGTATATTACCAAATTGCGTAAACATTTGAAAGATGATCCGTCAATTGAGATCAATAACGTACATGGTAAGGGCTACCGTCTGATTGTCCCACGTGAGGAAGAATAAGATGGTTCCTCAGGAAATAAAAAAAACAGGCAATGGAAATTGCCTGTTTTTTTATTTCTTCTTGTAGCTATAAACCAGGGATAAAAAGTAAAATAACAGATGGTTTAATCCTGATATTTTTTGTTCAGGATGATGTGTCCGATCAAGCCGATAATCATCAACACTAAGGCACCACCGTTAACCATATTGTTGTCTACCCAGCCAAATGTATAGCTTAGAATCAAAATGATGGCTCCCAAAATAACCAGGAGCAGTCCTAAATACTTCATACCGTTTGTTGTTATTTTAAATTATTTTTCTCGATTCGTTCCACAAATTAAAGCATAATTCTTTAAAAACAGAAACTTTTCGAAATAAAAAACGATAATAGCCTGATAATTTAGTCTTTTGTATTTGAAAACACTTTTCTTAATACATCCTGACTAATTCTCAGTTCTTCAATGCTTAGGCCGCGCAGTGCTTCTTTTAAGGTCTTGTTCGCGATATATCTGGATTTGTCTTCAAGACTTTTTCCGTATGCGGTTAGGTAAATCCGGTTGATTCGTTTGTCTTCTTCGCTGTTTGTTCGTTTTACCAGATTCTGCTTTTCCATATTGTTGATCAGGCGGGTCATGCTGGGTTTGTCCTTAAAGGTTGCATGGCATAAATCCTGTTGCGTTACTCCTTCCTTTTCCCAAAGAAAAAGTAACACAGTCCATTGTTCCGGAGTGATTTCCAGATTATATTCCCTGAAGTTTCGGTACAGCTTTCGGTTTATGGCTGCAGATACTTTACCATTCAGGATGGCAAAGATTAATTTGATGTCAAAACTAAATTGTTCCACTCTTTCTTTTTAGAATAAATTCATTTCGTAAACAAACAAATATACTATCTTTTTGTCAACAATTTGCTCTATTTCTTACATTATTATATATTTTTGAATTTTCGACCTCCCTTTTACCGGCAGATTTATATTAATATCCCTGAAAAATTGCAAAAAAATAGTTGACAGCTTGCAGAATCCTTCAAATCATATTATCTTTGCACCGCATTTTGAAAATTAACAAATAATCTATTAATTAACGTATTTATGAATCAATACGAAACCGTTTTCATTTTAACTCCCGTTTTGTCTGATGATCAGATGAAGGAAGCGGTCAACAAGTTCAAGGGTATCCTGACCAGCAATGGAGCAGAGATTATCAACGAAGAGAACTGGGGCCTGAAGAAGTTGGCTTATGCTATTGATAAGAAATCAACAGGTTTCTATATCCTGATTGAGTTCAAGGCACAGCCAGAGGTAATTAAGACTTTGGAGGTTAATTACCGTCGTGATGAGAAAGTACTTCGCTATCTCACTGTAAAGATGGAGAAGTATGCAGCAGAGTATGCTGAGAAGAGAAGAAATAACAAAGTTAAAAAGGAGGATTAATCATGGCACAGCAATCAGAAATCAGATATTTGACTCCGCCCACAGTTGACGTAAAGAAAAAGAAATACTGTCGTTTCAAGAAAAGCGGTATTAAGTACATCGATTATAAGGATCCTGAGTTCTTGAAGAAGTTCTTGAACGAGCAGGGTAAGATCCTTCCACGTCGTATCACCGGTACTTCTTTGAAGTATCAGCGTCGTGTTGCTCAGGCTGTTAAGAGAGCTCGTCACTTGGCTCTTCTTCCATTTGTAACTGATATGATGAAATAATAAAGGAGGAATAAGCATGGAAATTATATTGAAAGAAGACGTTATTGGCTTGGGTTACAAGAATGATATTGTAAATGTAAAGCCTGGTTACGGACGTAACTATCTTATTCCTACTGGTAAGGGTGTTATCGCTTCTGAGTCTGCAAAGAAAGTTCTGGCAGAGGATTTGAAGCAGAAGGCACACAAGTTGGAGAAAATTAAGAATGATGCATTGGCTTTGGCTGCTAAGTTGGGTGAGGTTTCTTTGACTATCCCTACAAAGGTAAGTGCTACCGGTGTTATCTATGGTTCTGTAAACAGCTTGCAGATTGCTGACGAGTTGCAGAAGAAGGGCTTCAGCATTGATCGTAAGATCATCATCGTTAAGGATGTTAAGGCTGTAGGTTCTTATGTAGCTACTGTTAAGTTGCACAAAGAGGTTTCTGTTGAGATTCCTTTCGAAGTTGTTGCTGAGGAGGCTTAATAAATAGTACTCAATATGAAAAGCAGGACTTGTTCCTGCTTTTTTTGTATCTGGATGGCTCTTGACAAAGAGTCATCTTTTTGTTTGTATTGGTTTCGAGATATTCTTTGAAAGAGTTGGGGTGTGGAGTATGGGTATAAAAAAAGGTTTGTCCTTAGGACAAACCTCGTTTCTTTTTTGCTTTCGTAAGCTGAAATTATTCAGCTACAGGAGCTGCAGTAGTGTCAGCTGCTACAGAATCAGAAGCTACAGAGTCAGTAGCTACAGAGTCGATAGTCTCAACAGCTACAGTAGTGTCAGCTGCGATGCTGTCAGTTGCAGGAGCCTGCTCAGTTTTGTTACCACAAGATGCGAAAGTCATAGCCAAACCTGCTACGAAAACAAATGCTAATTTTTTCATTTTTCTGCTTTTTTAAATCTGTAAAACAATCAATTGCTTATTAAAACATTGCAAAGGTAAGGAGTTTTTTGATATGTTGTACCACTTAAGGCAATTTTTTTTCATACTTTTTTCTGTATTTCTTCTAATCGTCTGTTTTTCAGTGAATTGTGTAATGTTAAAAATGAATTTTTTTTTCATTGCAAACCCTTATAGCTGTCTTTTTTTTGTTATGAACTCCTTTTTCACCGCATTTATAGTGTTCTGATTCTTATTAAAATCTAATAAATATGGGGAAAGGAACCGTATGTAACTGTTTTTTTCTATTTTTGTAATTCATATGTATATAAAAAAGTATGACCGAAGCATCTATTTTTCAAAATAAAAAGGCAGCTTACTATACATTGGGATGTAAGCTTAATTTCGCCGAGACTTCTTCCGTAGGAAAACTTTTGAAGCAAATGGGAGTAGAAACCGTGAGTGAAGGAGAAAAGGCAGATATTTGTATTATCAATACTTGTTCTGTAACAGAGGTTGCCGATCATAAATGCCGCCAGGCCATCCATAAGATGGTGAAACAGCATCCTGGTGCTTTTGTAGTAGTCACCGGATGCTATGCGCAGCTCAAACCTGGAGTCGTATCAGCCATTGAAGGGGTGGATCTTGTGTTAGGGGCCGAGCAGAAGGGGGATATTCTGAAATATCTCGAGGAACGTTTGCCTCTGTTGCCTCAGGAAAGAAAACCGGCAGATGCCGCACATGAATCTTTTACTGTAGCAGTAAAGGATATCCGTACCTTTGCCCCTTCCTGTTCTTGTGGCGACCGTACGCGGTATTTTCTTAAAGTACAAGATGGATGTGACTATTATTGTACTTATTGTACTATTCCATTTGCTCGTGGACGAAGCCGGAATGGTTCCATCGCTTCATTGGTGGAACAAGCGGAAGGTGTGGCTCGTGAAGGAGGAAAGGAAATTGTGCTGACAGGAGTGAATATCGGTGATTTTGGCCGTACTACGAAAGAGAGTTTTCTGGATCTGATCCGGGCGCTCGATCAGGTTGAAGGCATTGAACGATATCGTATCTCTTCCATTGAGCCGAATTTGCTGACCGATGAAATCTTGCAGTATTGTGCCACATCGCGTGCCTTTATGCCTCATTTCCATATTCCGTTGCAAAGTGGAAGCGATGATGTGTTGCGTCTGATGCGCCGCAAATATGACACGGCTCTATTTCGCTCCAAGGTAGAACGTATTCGTGAACTAATGCCCGATGCGTTTATCGGAGTGGATGTCATCGTGGGAACACGTGGTGAAACGGAAGCTTATTTCGAAGATGCCTGCCGTTTTATCGAGTCGCTTGATATTTCCCAGTTGCATGTGTTCAGTTATTCCGAACGTCCCGGTACGAAGGCGCTTGAAATAGACCATCAGGTCAGTGCGGAAGAAAAGCATCGTCGTAGTCAGATTCTTTTGGACATGTCCGATCGCAAGCTGAATGCGTTCTATAAACGCTATTTGGGTCAGGAACGCAAGGTACTGCTCGAACGTTCCAAGAATCCGCAAGTGATGCATGGTTTTACCGATAATTATATTAAGGTGGAGCTGCATCCTGATACACCGCTTGATGATAACCGTATTGTAAAGGTACGTTTGTCGGATCTGAATGAAGCGAATGGTATGGTCAATGCTCAAATAATCTGATTTCTATGGAAAAAAATAACAAAAGGGACCGTGTGGCTGTGGTTATCCTGAATTGGAACGGGAGAAAAATGCTTGAAAAGTTTCTGGCCGGAGTTGTAGCTCATACAGAGCCGTTGGGAACAGTATATGTGGCAGACAACGCTTCAACGGATGATTCTATTGAATATTTGAGAAAGGAATTTCCGCAGGTACCTCTTCTCATTCTGGATAAGAATTACGGGTTTGCCGAAGGGTATAACCGCGCGTTGGAGCAGATCAACGCGTCTTATTATCTGTTGTTGAATTCCGATGTAGAGGTGACTCCCGGTTGGTTGGATCCTTTGGTACGCTATATGGACTCTCATTCCGAGGTGGCGGCTTGTCAGCCTAAACTGTTGAGCTATTTTCAGAAAGATAGTTTTGAGTATGCCGGAGCTGCCGGTGGATATCTGGATTATTTGGGTTATCCTTTCTGCCGTGGACGTGTGTTGGATACGGTTGAGCGCGACAAGGGACAATATGATCAGATCACTCAGATTTTTTGGGCTACAGGAGCCGCTCTGATGATCCGAAGTGAAGATTATTGGCAGGCTGGCGGATTGGACGGGGACTTTTTTGCCCATATGGAAGAGATTGATTTGTGCTGGCGTCTGAATACCATGGGGCGCAAGCTGGTATGTATTCCGGATTCTGTGGCTTACCATTGGGGCGGAGGAACTTTACCGAAAGAGAATCCTCGTAAAACCTTTTTGAACTTTCGCAATAATCTGTTGATGCTTTATAAGAATTTGCCGGATCAGCAGTTGCAGAAGATTCTTTTCTTCAGAATGTTGCTTGACGGAGTGGCTGCCATGCAGTTCCTGCTTAAGGGGCAGTGGGGGAATTTTAAGGCTGTCATTCAGGCGCATAATGCATATCGCGCTTTTAAGCCTAAATATAGGACAAAGCGTCTGGACACTCAGAGTAAGGCCGTTTCTTCATCGGTATCGTGTATCTTTCCTAAGAGTATGGTTTTTTTGTATCTGTTTCGTGGACAGAAAAACTATTCTCAATTAGCCGGTAAAAACCATTTTATGGATTGACGGCAAGTGCGCAGTTTGTCTTGTCATGAGAATAAAGGAAAAACAGATTTTTAAGTTTTAAAAGCTTTTTCTGTTTTTTTGAATAAAAATTGTTTTTTAAAAGATTCTTTGTTATTTTTGCATTTAGTAAAATAATTATGAAGATTTTGAAAACAAAAGGGTATATATTCATTTTCCTGTGCATTCTGTTGACAGCCTGTACGGGTAACTGGCAAAGATGGGTCGATTCCTCGGACGAAGAAGTGAAGATTATTCGTTATGATGAGGTGATGGACGACTTTGTCTCTTTGAACAGTTATTCGGCATTACAGCGTCTTAACTCAGAGTATTCTTTGCAAACCAGTATGCTCATAGAGGATGTTCTGGCTATAGGTAATGTTCAGGACCCGGGGATAGACCGAAAACTACGTGCTTTTTATCAGGATTCCATAGTACAAAGCCTTTATCGGGAGGTGCGTCGTCAGTATAGTGATATGGATCCAGAGGAAGAAATCTTGAGTGACGTCTTTACCGAGTTGAAAGAAGCGGACAGTGATTTTGTCGTGCCGATTATTTACACACAGGTCTGTGCTTTGAATGAGAGTATTGTGATCAGCGATTCTTTGGTCGGTGTGGGACTGGATAAATATCTGGGAGTGGACTATCCTCTGTATAAAAATTATTATTATGCATATCAGCGACGTACGATGGAGCGTAGCCAGATTGTTCCCGATATCCTGTTTTACTATTTGAGTGATCAGTATGGAGGACATCATAACCGCACATTGTTGCAACGGATGATTTTTGCCGGAAAGATTCATTGGATTATTGCTCATTTACTGAAGAAGCCTTTAGCGGAAGAAATGAATTTTATCGGCGGACGTCGTGACTGGTGTATGCAGCACGAGAAGGAAGTGTGGCAATGGTTGAAAAATAACGATATGTTACAGACTACCGACTGGGTACGTATTATGGCGCTGATGGAACCTCGTGAGTATACGATATCTTTTGGCGAAGGTTCGGCCGATCAGTTGGGGTTATGGCTGGGCGGACAGATTGTAGAATGCTATATGAAGCACAATAGGGATATAAGATGGCAAGAGCTGCTGCATACTGATTCAGAAACTATTTATAAAAATTCAGGATATAATCCGTAAAAACAAAATGGAAGCAGCACTTTATTTATTACCTGTTACTTTGGGAGATACTGCTATCAGTGCAGTTCTTCCTGCATATAATAAAGAAGTTATTTTAGGACTGAAGCATTTTATTGTTGAAGATGTGCGTTCGGCCCGTAGATTTCTCAAGAAGGTAGACAGTTCGATCGTGATAGACGAGCTGACTTTCTATCCTATGGGTAAACATGCGTCGCACGATGTGTTTGCCTCTTATCTGAAACCGTTGGAGCAAGGTATACCGATGGGAGTACTTTCCGAAGCCGGTTGTCCGGCAGTGGCCGATCCGGGATCGGATGTGGTGGCCATTGCCCAGCGTAAGGGGCTTAAGGTTGTTCCTTTGGTCGGGCCTTCATCTATGATTTTGGCTGTAATGGCCTCCGGATTTAACGGACAGAGCTTTGCCTTTAACGGTTATTTGCCGATCAATCCGGGAGAGCGTATTCAGAAAATAAAATCGTTGGAGCAGAAAGTGTATCAGGAGCATCAGACCCAGCTTTTTATTGAAACTCCTTACCGTAATGGTAAGATGATCGATGATCTCTTGCGTACATGCAAACCTTCAACCCGTCTCTGTATTGCAGCGGGAATTACTTGTGCGGAAGAGTTTATCCGTACGAAAACCATAAAGGAATGGAAGTCTTCCACCTTACCCGACTTGAGTAAGATACCTGCCATTTTCTTGATTTATAAGTGACCCCTGAATCAGGATTGAAATTTCCAAAGATAAAAGAGTCGTATAAAATATTAACAAACGTACAATTGTTTGTGATAGAGTGTACTAATCTGCCTGTATTGTTTTAACTTTGTCATGTAACTTTAGAAATATGAAGAAGTTGAATAATACAGGCAGATTTTTTGCTTTCAAGAAATTATGAGTTCCTGGAAAAGTGGAGTTTTTTTAAGGTATGTCATGGTATGTGACAGGTGTCTGAATCATAAAGAAACCTTGAAGCAGGAATCAGACCTATTTTCAAATAAAAAATAAGACAGATGAATAAAAACGTACTTTGTATTCTTGCATTGTTACTTTTTGCCACAAATGCAAATTGTATCGTTAATATTGATTGGCCTCGGATACCCTTGTTGACAATAACAACTGAAAGCGGAGAGTTTCCAACGTGTGAAGTAGTTTATCCGCCTTCTGGGGGACTGGGAATAGGTATTACCAACAATGACTATGTTTGTGGTCGTTTGGTGATGACGTTGGACGGAAACACGGTGTATGATACGGGTGACTACATAAAAGATGTATCTGGAATGCGGATAAAGATCCGGGGAAACAGTACGGGAGCGGTTCAAGGGCAAAAACCCTATAAGATAAAACTTTCCAAGAAATTTGACATGCTGCTCCGTGGTGACGAAGAATATCAGGAAAAGGATTGGAACTTGCTTCGAATCAGTACCTGGAATCCGGCATTCCTGAATGAAGAGAGCAATATTCTTACCGCATTGGGATTTGTTATGAGTGAGGCTATAGGCATGCCATGGACTCCCGGTTATACCTTTGTGAATCTGGTTATGAATGATAAATACATGGGGATGTATTATCTTACAGATGCCGTTGAACGTGGGGATAAAAGAGTGAACATCAAGAATAGCGGCTATCTTATAGAAGATGATGCATATTGGTGGAACGAAGATTTGTTCTTCAAGACCAATCACCAGAAGTCAGAAATGGGATGGACGTTTAAATATCCGGATACAGAGGATGTTGACGGTGCCGTAGTTGCCAAGATCAGAACATACATAAATGATTTTGAAGATGCCCTTTATGCGGGTAACGATGTGGATGAATACATAGATCTGGCTTCTTTTGCAAAATGGATCCTGGTACATGATATTCTTAATGCTGCAGATATTGCCGGGACAAATATGTATATGTATAAATATGATTATGACCAAAGTAATCCCACCTCAACAAAGTTGATGATGGGGCCACTATGGGACTTTGATTCTTCATATAAAAATGATATCAATGACAGGTGGAGTCTTCTGCATGAATCGGATTATTTTTATTATCAGAAATTATTTGAAAATGAAAAATTTGTAGCCGAATATAAGAAGCAGTGGGATATGATAAAACCGGATTTGCTTATAACGGTTAGAAATGGATTGGAAGCAATAAAGCAAACTTATGGGGATGCTTTTGAGGAAAGCTTGAATCTGCATAAAACGGTGTATCCGTATGAGTGTGCCAGCAGTCTGGACGCTCAGATAAACGAGGTATGTGGCAAACTGGAGCGAAGAATCGTCGGTCTTGATCATCTGATAAGCCAGTTGCACACCACGGATATAAGCTATCTGGATAAGGATAAGCGTAAGATTGTTGCCATATATGATATTCATGGAATGAAATGTACCCAGCCTCTGGACAAACTTCCAAAAGGATTTTATATTGTAAAATATAGTAATGCGTTATCGGAGAAACTGCTGAAAAGATGATAAGTGTTGCAAGTTTTTCAGGGATTAGGGAATCAGCGGAAAGTTATGGCATGCAGTTGCAGAAGATAGCATTGGTCCGTTACTGTTAAACATGGACGGTATATCAGAGTTTGAATAAAAAAATCCCGACAGGAAAAAGCCTGTCGGGATTTTTTTGTTCTTGGTGATCTGTTAAGGATGAGATGGGGCAATCACAAAGCTGAACTGATAATCCTGATAAGGAACCAGATATTCGCCTCGTGGCCATGATCCCCAACTGTCTACACAGCCCAGACCCATTTGTCTGGATGCCAGTTTGACAACCGTGAAGTCTCTTGGAGTAAGGTCACCGGAGTGGCTTTGACGCAAGTATTTGTCCGGTCCGTCGTCCAGATCCTCTGCCAGATAGTTCAGAGAGCTGCACTCCATGGCTGCGGTAGCATAGAATTTCAGTCCGTTGTTGGCTGAGTTAAGTACATTCCAATAACGTACTTCTGTCTTGTTACCGCTTTCCTGCGGACGGATATAGCCCCAATACTGATCAGCTACTTTCTGAGTGTATACTCCCAGACGGTCGCCGTTATTGCGGTCTATGTAGTTTTCGCCCGGTCCTTTACCATAGAAGTTTACTGTGTTGTATTCCTGTGGCATAACCAGCTGCATACCGAAACGCATCATGGACGGTTTGTTCTGTGCCTGTTCGTTGACATCCAGCTTCTGGTCTACCAGTAACTCACCCTGAGGAGTGAGCGTATAAACCATGGTAAGGGTTGCCGATACTCCCGGCATATCGTAAACAGCTTCAACCGATTTGTTCTGTCCGTTGTCGGTACACTTGAATGATTTGAGGTTGTACTGCGGATTCTTCCAGGCTGCAAAATTGTTTTGTAAGCCGGCTCCGTAATCATTGTCTGTTGGAGCACGCCAGAAGTCCGGTTTCAGTGAATAACCCTTCTCAAACATAGGTTTGCCGTTAATATCCAGATAGTCTACCCATCCGGTAGCCTTGTTGAAGGTTACAGAAGTACCGTTTGCTTCGAGGGTCAGAGCTGCCTTCATTTCGTCCTTTTTCACCGTCTGCTGTGCTTCTGCTTTCTGATTCAGGATTCCTTCTGCAGTTGGGAATTTGTATCCGTTCAGTACAAACTGTTGGCGAGCGATGTCATAACCTTTCTTCAATAATGGTTCGTCTTTGGTCAACTTGACATCAACATTCAAAACGAGTTCTTTATTCTGAGCCTTGGCATCTTCGATGGCTTTGGTCCAGTCGGCAGTCTGGTTGGCTGATGGCAGAGTTACCGTTTTTTTCTGCTGGGCATCTACATCCAAGGAGCAGGTTCCTTTCAGGACAGATTCGCCTTGGGCTTCCAGAGACCAGTGGATTTCTGCATAATCCTTCAAACCGATGAAGAAGTTCTCATTGTAAACTTCAAATTCTCCGCTTTCTGCTTTAACTGGAGTGAGCCAGATATTCTGGTAGTAATAGCGTACTTCGTTGGCGTGTGGGTTCGGCTGACGGTCCGGATTGATGATACCATTGTTGTTGAAGTTATGGTCGGTAGCCGGATAGCGTCCGTAGTCACCACCATAAGTGTAGATCATTTTTCCGTCCTTGTTGTAGTCACGCAAAGCCTGGTCTACAAAGTCCCAGATAAATCCGCCCTGATATTTCGGATATTTGCGTACCAGATCCCAGTATTCCTTGAAGCCACCCATAGAGTTACCCATGGCATGCGCATACTCACACTGGATCAGTGGACGAGGATTGTCGTTCTTGGCATATCCTTCGCAGCCGCCGTAACCATAGTACATCGGACAGAAGATATCAGTCTTTCCGTTTTCACCGGCGCGTTCATACTGTACCGGTCTGCTTGGATCGTAGGCCTTGACAACATCATAGGCTTTCTCAAAGTTTGGACCATATCCGGCTTCATTACCCAAGCTCCAGAAGATGATGCTTGGATGGTTCTTGAATGTTTTTACATTCAGTTCATTACGCTCAACATGCGCTTTTTCGTAAGCCGGATTCTTGGCCAGGGTCGTTTCACCGTATCCCATACCGTGGCTTTCGATATTGGTTTCGGCCACCAAATACAAACCATACTGGTCGCACAGGTCATACCATCTCGGATCGTCCGGATAATGGCAGGTACGTACAGCATTGATGTTCAGTTCCTTCATGATCTTGATATCCTCGATCATGCGTTCAAGCGATACAACATATCCGCCGTCCGGATCGATTTCATGTCGGTTGGCACCCTTGAACAATACCGGTTTTCCGTTAACGAGCACCTGGGCGTTCTTGATTTCCACTTTGCGGAAACCTACATTCTGTGGAATGGTTTCAAGCACCTTGTCACCATCTTTTACCGTGATGTATAATTTATAGAGGTTCGGGGTCTCGGCAGTCCATTTCTTAGGGTTCTTTACTTCCCACTGGCAGGCCAGAGCACCGTTTTTATCTACTTTGGCTGTTTCGCTCTTTACAACCTTGCCCTGATCATCTTTCAGTGTGAGCTCCACATCATTGCCTTTGGCCTTGTCCAGACTCAGTTTGATATTCAGGGTTCCGTCCGTGTAATTGTTGGTCAGATCCGGAGTGATGAATACATCGGCCAGATGAGTTTCCGGGCGGGCATAAAGATACACTTCGCGTGCGATACCGGTAAAGCGCCAGAAATCCTGGTCTTCCAGATAAGAACCGTCGCACCAACGCATGATCTGCATGGCAATAAGGTTTTTCTTTCCCGGTTTCAGATATTTGGTCAGATCAAATTCGGCTGCTACCTTGCTGTCTTCGCTGTAGCCTACGAATTTTCCGTTCACCCACACCTTCAGGTTTGAGGTGGCCGATCCTACATGCAGGAAGATATCTTCACCTTTCCAGTCAGCGGGCACGAGGATTTCCTTACGGTATGATCCGGTATAGTTGTTCTTTTCTTCTACGAAAGGAGGATTGTTGTCGAACTGTGTATTCCAGGCGTAGCCTATATTTTTGTAGATGCGGTCGCCATATCCGTTGATTTCAAAAAGGCCCGGAACCGGGAAGTTAACCCATTTGGAATCATCGAAGCCGGTAGCCTCAAAACCTTTTGGAGCTTCATTGTGGTTGGTTACGAAACTAAAGCGCCAGTCGCCTTCCAACGACATGAAGCGTTTTGAATCCTTTTTGATGCCTTTCTGAGCCAGATCAGTGTTTTCATAGGCAAAGAAGGCTGCACGCGGTGCCTCACAGTTTACGCGGTTTACTTCAGGATTGAGCCAGAACGGAGTAGACTTGTCCGTTTTCTGTGCCTGAAGCGCCACGCTCGAAAGCAAAGCGCAAGAAAATAAAAATTGTCTTACCATAGATAAAAATTGTTTAGGATTTATGTCGAAACACAGATAATATCTTTCAATAGAATATAAAATATGTAACGGTAATATTAAGTGTTTAAAACATTCTTTCCTTGCCAAATATTCGAATCCGTCATGTATTTATTGACTTTTTGGGTGAATTCATGATTCTTCAGTCCCCAATCCGGTGCGATGAGCAGACTTTTGGGTGATTGGGATACGAAGCGTTCCAGAACGATGTCACGTCGCAATCGTCCGATAAAGGCCGCCACGAGCCGGATATATTCATCCGCTTCATAAATGTGAAACCACTCCGGATGCTCGGCATACTGATGCGCCATTTTGGTGCCCCGTATCAGCTGGAGCTGATGCAGTTTCAGAGTAGTCAGGGGCAGGGCAGAGAGCAGGTCCGCTTCATGCAGAATGTCTTCTTCCGATTCGCCCGGAAGTCCGAGAATCAGATGACCGCCCACCATGATACCTCTTTCGGCCGTGCGGATCACTGCTTGTCGGGTCTGTTCGAATGTATGTCCCCGGTTGATGCGTTCCAAAGTGCGGTCGTAAGTGCTTTCAATGCCATATTCCACGATCAGGAAAGTACGACGGTTCAGTTCCGTAAGATAGTCCAGCAGCTCGTCGGGCATACAGTCGGGGCGAGTACCGATAACCAGTCCTACGACTCCCGGTGTGGCCAGTGCTTCTTCATATTTACGAATCAGTTCCTGCAGTTCGCCATAGGTGTTGGTATAAGCCTGAAAATAGGCGAGATATTTCATTTCGGGATATTTCTGAGCGAAAAAAGCCTTTCCTTCTTCCAACTGTTGCGTGATGCTTTTTTCGGTGCGGCAATAATCCGGATTGAAGGTCTGGTTGTTGCAGAACGTGCAGCCACCCAGTCCTTTGCTGCCGTCACGGTTGGGGCAGGTGAAGCCGGCATTGAGAGATATCTTTTGCACCTTGAAGGGGAAATGCCGTTTCAGAAACGAGCCGAAATCATGATATAAGAACGGTTTGTCCATTGTTCTATGCGGTTTATTCTTGATTCTTGTTTTCACAAAGATACAACAAAAGGCGAAAACAAAGCGGCTAAAAATGACGGAATGTTCTGTAAAAACAAGAGTTGTCTTCTGTTAAGAGAGAAAAAAAAACTATCTTTGTAGCTCATAACTCGCAGATTATTATTAAAATCAATGATATGAAAAAGATTGCACGCTTGCTTTTGCTGTGTCTGGCGGTCGTAGGACCCGTGCATGCAGCAAAGAAACTGAATTTGAAAGACTTGTGTAACGGTGCTTATTACGCCCAGCGCATTTATGGCGTAAACCCGATGAACGATGGCGAGAGCTACTCGCAGCTGAGTAAAGACAACAAGCAGATTCTGAAGTATTCTTTCCGCACGGGAGAGAAAACCGGAGTGCTTTTTGACGTGGCCACAGCCGAGGATGTGAAGCTGGATTACATTGACGGATACATCATGTCGCCCGATGAGAAGAATATTCTGGTGCGCACCCAGACCCGTCCGATTTACCGTCATTCCAACACAGCGGTGTATTATATCTATAATGTAGAGAACCGTACTCTGGATCCTCTGTCAGAAGGCGGACCGCAGCAGGTGCCGATGTTCTCACGCGACGGAAACATGATTGCCTTCGTACGCGAGAACAACCTTTTCCTGGTGAAGCTGCTCTATAACAACAGCGAGAGCCAGATTACCAAGGATGGTAAGTTCAACGAGGTGATCAACGGTATTCCTGACTGGGTGAACGAGGAAGAGTTCTCCAACGACTGCTCTTTCGACTTCAATGCCGACAATACGATGATAGCGTGGGTGAAGTATGATGAGAGCAAAGTGCCTCTCTATTCCTTCCCGCTGTTCAAGGGAGCCGCTCCGGCTATGGACGCTTATGCCAACTATCCCGGTGCGTATGAATACAAATATCCTATAGCCGGCGAGACAAACTCTACGGTGAGTGTCTATTCTTTCGAGATCAAGACCCGCGTGGTGCGCCAGATGAAGTTGCCGCTTCCTGCCGACGGTTATATTCCTCGCATCAAGTTTACCAACGATCCGAACAAGCTGGCCATCTATACGCTTAACCGTCATCAGGACAATCTGGAGATCTATATGGCCAATCCGCGCTCAACCGAGTGCAAGATGGTGCTGCGGGACAAGGCGCCCAAATACATCACTGAGAAGGCATACAGCGATGTGCAGTTCTACGGCAATTATTTTGTGTTGCAGAGCGAGCGCGACGGTTTCAACCACCTGTATCTGTATAACACCAATGGTTCGCTCATCAAACAGGTTACCAAAGGTAATTTCAACGTGACTTCTTTCTATGGTTATGATGAGGCTACCGGTGCGTTCTATTATGCGTCCAATCAGGACAGCCCGATGCGTACCGCTGTGTACTGCACCGCTTCCAACGGAAAGACCACGAAGCTGACTCCGCAACTGGGACAGAACAGCGCCATCTTCAGCAAGAACTTCAAGTATTTCATGAACGTATATTCAAATATTAATACTCCGTTCATCACTTCGATTTACAATAACAAAGGCAAGCAGCTCAAGGTGCTTATCGACAACAAGGAACTGAACGAAAAGCTGGCCGGTCTGGATTTGGGTAAGCGAGAGTTCTTCAGCTTCAAGACCTCTGAGGGTGTGGAACTGAACGGATATATGGTGAAACCGGCTGATTTCGACGCTTCGAAGAAATATCCGGTTATCCTGTTCCAGTACAGTGGACCCGGTTCACAGCAGGTTATTGACTCTTGGAATGCCGGAAATATGGGCGGAACCCTTTATGAACAGTATATGGCAGGCGAAGGCTTCATCATGGTTTGCGTGGACGGACGCGGAACCGGAGGTCGTGGACGTGACTTTGAGCAGTGCACTTATCTGAATCTGGGTAATCTGGAATCAAAAGACCAGGTGGAAACTGCCCTTTATCTCGGTTCTCTGCCTTATGTGGACAAAGACAATATCGGTATCTGGGGCTGGAGCTTCGGCGGATTCAACACTCTGATGAGTATGAGTGAAGGCCGTCCGGTATTTGCTGCCGGTGTAGCTGTTGCTCCTCCTACCAGCTGGCGTTTCTATGACACTGTGTATACAGAACGCTTTATGCGCACTCCGAAGGAGAATCCTACCGGTTACGATTGCAACCCGATTTCAAGAGTCGGTAACCTGCACGGCGCATTGTTGATCTGTCACGGCATGGCCGATGATAATGTGCACTTCCGCAATGTGGCCGAGTATGCCGAGGCTCTGGTTCAGGCCGACAAACCGTTTATGATGCTGCCATATACCAACCGTAATCATGGTATTTATGGTGGAAATACCCGTAATCACTTGTTTACCAGCATTTCGAATTTCTTTATCCGGGAGCTGAAGTAAGCTTTATGTCAATATCTGTTATGAGGGGCTGTATCACGCGTTTGTGTGTGATACAGCCCCTCATAATTTATTTCAGAAACCGTAAAGTTTTTCAGGAAAATCCAAGACAATATGTGATTGGTGTCATCTTTTATTTTAGGATCTGATAAAACCTTGATTTTTTGATAGTTACTTCTTGGTGAAAAATGCTCCTGAGCATTTGAAAAAATCGTCCCGACGAATTGTTCAAATCGTCAGGACGAAATGTAAAAATTGTCGGGACGATTTTTTTCTGTTTTTCGCCCCAGTTGTTTTTGGGGTTGTCTTAGGTAATAAAAAAGGACAAAAAGGTATTGGCTCTATTGTTGGTAATCACGAATGATTCCTTGGCAGATCCAGTCTGCCAGTGCCTGGCGGTTGCTGGGAATAATGACCCGTTGCTGGTCCTTTTTGTTTTGAATATTGCCCAGTTCCAGAAAAACGGCAGCCGGGTTTGATTTGCGCAGTACATAAAGATCACGGGCACTGACGGTCCCTTCAAATCCGCGGTTCGGTTGGTGTTTGTCGTATTTCCGTTCAAAAGTGCTTCGGATATTTTCAGCCAGGCGCTTTCCTTTTTTGCTTCCGGTTGCGTGATAGAAAAATACATCCACCTGATCTTTTCTTCCGCGGCTGTCTACATGGATAAATACGGCCCGTTTGTAATTGCCGCGATCTTTGCGATATAAATGATTGATTTTGTCACATCTTTGCTGTAGTCGGGCTATCTGGTTCAGTGGAATCCGTTCTCCCATACAGGTTTCCCGTTCACTGTTGTCCAGATAACGGTCATTGCGGATTCCGTCTTTTTCATCCTGTATGATGATGTGTACTTTTGCGCCCCGTTGCATCAGGTTTCGGGCCAGACGCAGGATAATGTCATAGGCATATTCGTCTTCGTGCAGTTCATGTTCTCCGATACGACCGATGGCTCCAGGATCAGGACCTCCGTGGCCGCTTACGAGATAAAAGCAGGCTCCTTCCAGTTCGTCGGATATTCGATTGATCTTTTCATATCGTTTGCCGAACAAAGGTTCCCGACTGTTTGTTTTTTCTTTCTTTCGTTTTTGTCGCTTGCCTTTTTCGTTTTTTTCTTTGTTGTCAGATTCTTCCAGCTGAGGCAACAGATAGGTGCGCCCCAATATAAGACCGCCGTCGGATGTAAATTTGCCTTTATTGATTTTCTTGAATTCCTTGATGTTGGCTGGTGTATTAAGCCGATATCTCTGTAAGAAAGTGGTAATGCCGTCACCGTCTTTGGGTTTTGCGGTTTTTTGTGCTTGTATCGTTAAAGGACACAGCAAAAGCATTATAAGGATGGTGTAATTGAATATAGACTTTTTCATATGGCAAAAATAAGTAAAAAATATTTTTTCATGAAATATTCACTTACCTAAAAGTAGGTTTTTTATTCTGATTGTTATGGTATGTGATGCTAGGTTTTCCCATGCGGAAAAACAAAAAAAGTTTTAATAAACCCCATGAGAAATGGGTAAGTTGAAGAAAAAATAGTAACTTTAAATCTGAAATGATGAGGGGGAACACCGTTTCCCCTCCTAATATGAAATTAACAGATTAAAAACCAACATGAAAGGATCTTTTAAACTGATGGCAGCCTGCTCTTTGACGCTGGCTGTAGCATCGTGTAAATCATTGCCGGCAGATATGCTGGAAGGTGAATGGAACGCAGTGAATATCTCAGGTCAGAGCATCACTCCTTCGGACCAGACTCCGTATTTGGGCTTTGACATGGCAGAAGGACGTCTTTATGGTTTTAATGGCTGTAACCGTCTGATGGGAAGCATCGATACCAAGGCATTCCTGAAAGGAAAGGTTGATTTTTCAAAAATGGGTTCAACCATGATGGCTTGCCCGGATAATAAATATGAGCAGCTTTTCACTCAGGCTGCTGCTTCTGCCCGCAAAATGGAATTGCAAGATGACGGTTCACTGGTTCTGAAAGATGAAAATAAGGAAACCGTGATGCAGCTGACCAAGCGTGTGTTTACTCCCGAAACACTGCAAGGCGAGTGGGATGTGGTGCAGATCTGCGGTGAAGGGATTACTCCGGCAGAGGGCACTCCGTTTATCGGTTTTAAAGTGGCAGAAAAGCAGTTGTATGGTTTTACCGGATGCAATCGCATGACCGGAACAGCCGATTTTGCGAAGATCGTAGCTGGAGAGCCTGATTTCGGAAAGATCGGTACAACCCGTATGGCTTGTGCCGATGATAAGTATGAAACCAAGTTCTTGCAGGCGCTCAATGCTGCCAAGAAGGTAAAGATGGGTTATAATACATTCAGCCTGCTGGATGAGAAAGGCAGTACTTTGCTGATGTTTCAGAAAAGATAAGTAAGTAAAAGAATTGATGATAGTAATTGCGATGGGTTTTAGAAAAGAGTTTTTCTAAAGTCCATCGTTTTTCTTTGTTTCCAATAAGTTTCAAAAGCAATATCTTATGAACCGTCGCATACCCACTTTGACGATGACCGGTCTGACAACCGGATACCGCTCAAAGAAAAATGATTATATTGTGGGAAGGGAACTTTCCGCTTCTCTTTATTCCGGAGAACTGACTTGCCTGATTGGTACAAACGGTTGCGGTAAATCGACTTTACTGCGTACACTGACAGCCTTTCTTCCTTCTCTCAAAGGAAAGATTGTGGTCAGAAACAGGGATTTGTCTGACTATTCCCGGGATGAATTGTCGCGTTTAATTGGGGTGGTGCTTACGGATAAGGTAGATGTGCGCGACTTGAAAGTACGCGATCTGGTAGCTATGGGGCGCATGCCCTATACCGGATTCTGGGGGCATCTGACAGAGCAAGATCATATATTGGTAGATGAGGCGATCAGGTTGGTTGGAATTTGTATGCTGAGGAATCGTCCGATACATTCCTTAAGTGATGGAGAACTGCAGAAAGTTCTTATAGCCAAAACCTTGGCTCAGGAAACACCTTTTATTTTCCTGGATGAGCCAACAGCTTTTCTGGATTATCCCAGCAAGGTGGAGCTTTTTCTGCTTTTGCGCCGTTTGGCACGGGAAAAACAGAAAACCGTTTTTCTGTCTACTCACGATCTGGATCTGGTATTGCAGATGGCCGACCGTTTATGGCTCCTTTCCCAAGAGCAAGGCTTGCAGACCGGTATTCCCGAAGATTTGGTGGCTCAAGGAAAGTTGGGGGATTTCTTTTCGCATCCCCATCTCCTTTTTTCTCCGGAACACATGAATTTTCAGGTGAAGACGGATGTACCAGGTAATGGGGTGAAAGTTAAGATTGAAGGGGTTGAAGGGGTGGCGCGTACCTTGTTATGCCGGGCCTTGTCCCGTTATGGGATCATGACTGGAGATTCTTCAGCTGCCATTTCTGTATTCGTACAGAACACGGCAGATATGCCTTGTTATACATTGATGAAAAAAACGGATATACTCCTGAAAACAGATAGTATAGAAGAACTGCTCCAGAGTATATCCGTCAGTATTTCCGTTCCGGAATAGAGCCGGTTTTTTATTTGACCGGTTTCCTTTTTTTCCGTTTCCGGTTACGCTTGGTATGATTGTAACGCTTGATTTTTTTAGAGACAGCGTAGACCACAAAGGCACCGACTGTGGCCAGGATGATGATAACCACGCCACTGCCGAGATTGTCTCCCTTCACGTGCGACCACATTTCCAGAACAGCTTCTGTATGTTCGCCTGAATCGTGGATCATGGCGCAACGTGCCACGACACTACTGTCAGGATACTGGATGGGATTGATGTGCACCCGACGTGCTTCCGGTCCGAAGAAGTAAGCCAGATTGTAGGTTTCCTTGATTTCCGGATCTGTTTGTGCTTTCAGTACTTCGGGAGTGGCTACGGCACTGACGTATCCGGTGGCTTCCATATTGGCAATCGCTACTTCTGACTGACACAGATAATTGATGAAATAACGTGCGGCTTCAGGATTCTTGGCATACTTGGGAAGGCATCACACTTAGAATCACATAAGGGGTGCAGAATGTAATATGGGCCAGTACCACTGTGGTGTATCCTTGAGGAATTCCCAGAGACACGAATAACAGAAACAGGGATATACCCATAATGATATCGCCATTGAGAATCGGTATCTGATTGACAAACTCGACCAGGCGGCGGGAGCGCGCCCGCATATTGAAGATTCCGATGGCTGTGATGGTGCCCAATAAGGTGGAAACCACACCTGTGATCAGCGCAATGGACAAGGTGTTCCATAAGGCGTTGACGAGGGAATGGTGTGCGCCGTCGACAAACAGTTTACGATAGAGCCCGAATGAAAATCCGGTCCAGTTGCCTAATACTTTCGATTCGGTGAATGAGTATACCACGATGATGATGATCGGTGCGTACAACAGCAGAAGCAGCAGCCACAGATATATCTTTTATTTCAATGATATATTGGTCTGTCATATTGGGGGCTTATATTATTGTTTTAAAGTGCAAAGTTACATTATTTCTGTCAGTAAAACATGATTTGCTTTCAACTGATGCAAAGATTAAGATACAAAAAAAGGAGACGAACTTTTTCAGTACATCTCCTTAACTTACATGAGTTGGGGCATTGTGTTCATTTTAGTAATAAAAATTCAGAGCAAGGAACAGGTATTCTTTTCCATCCTTGCAACCAGACTCAAATTGAATCTTATTTTCACGTGCGAGCCATCCGATAGCTGCGTTCAAATCTCTGTCTGACAAACCCGATTCTTTTTTGAGATCGCAGTATTCCCAGCGTTTGTTATTGTTCAGCAGGTTCCATATGATGCCTGCATGAGCGCCGATTGTGTTTTGGTTCATAATGATAGATTTTTAAAATGAAACAATTTACTGTATTGCAAATATAGACAAAACTGTTAATCTTTAAAGTCTTTGAGGCGTTTATTTTTTGAAAAAAGTAATGAAATGTAGTTTGTATATGCTTTATAGCATAAAAGAAAAACTATTTAACTGCTTTTTAATTACAAAATATTTCCATAAGGGAGCTACCATGAGTGATTGCCGGAACTGATCCTCGTTTAATAAATCCCATACTTCCTGTTCGCTGAGCAGATGTACCGACAAATCTTCTGACTGATCCAAATGTTGTTTGTCAACCGGTTCTACGTCCAAAGCCAGGAAACAGTGTGTCAGGTTGTTTGTGGTACTGGTATTGCCTGAGATATTCATCAGCGGAAGCCATCTGCCGTGACCGTATCCCGTTTCCTCGAGCAGTTCTCTTTGGGCGGCCTGTAATGGTGTCTCATTGTTTTCGCACACTCCGGCACAAAGTTCATATCGTGTTTCTCCGATGCCGTGCCGATACTGGCGTACCAGCACAAACTCGCCGGTGCGGGTAATGGCTATTGTATTTACCCAGTCGGGATATTCCAGAACATAATAATCTTTAATTTCTTGTCCGTTTGGTAACCGGACATGGTCCCGGCGTGCGGTGAACCATGGTTCCCGATATAAATATTCCCGATGTAGGACTTCCCATTTTCTGTCATCGTTTTTTTTCATAAGTCTTATAAATTACGGTTTCTTTGTTTGAGAATGATATAAATAACTGTGGGAGCCCCTATTAATGGGGTTACTACGTTGAGCGGCAGACTGCCTGAACTTCCTGGAAGATTACATAATAAGTTGCACAACAGACTTAAGACACCGCCCAAAAGGATTGTGACCGGCACAAGATACTGATGCATGGAGGTATGTAACAGAATGCGGGCCAGATGCGGAACAGCCAGACCGAGGAAAGAGATAGGACCACAGAAGGCAGTGGTTACCGCAGTGAGTAATCCGGTAACCCATAAAAGCAGATTCCGTGTACGCTTGATGGGGATACCCAGATTCTCCGCATAGCGCTCACCCAACAGTAAGGCGTTGAGTGGTTTGATGAGTAGCAGAGCTCCTGCAAGTCCGATTAGAAGCATAGTGCCGAATACAGGCAGCTGGCCTAGTGACACATTGCCAAAACTACCCAGTCCCCATACCATATAAGAGAATACACCATCGGCAGATGCCTGATAATTGAGCAAGGAAATAGTGGATGAAGTGAGATAGCTGATCATAATGCCTGTGATAAGCAGCATCATGTTATTGTGTAATACATTGGAAAGGAAAAATAATAAGGCAATGATCAGCATGGCTCCGGTTAGCGCGGCTGCAACCGTGAGTAGAAAACCATTAAGGGTTATCAGATCGGTAGTCAGCGAACCACCCATAAAAAGGATGACGAGGGCCACTCCCATACTGGCTCCGCTATTGATACCTAAAATAGACGGGTCGGCCAACGGGTTTTTGAAACAGGTTTGCAGAATGAGACCGGACACCGACAGGGCACTGCCGCAGAGAAGTGCGGTGCAGGCCTGCGGCAGACGGTTGTTCAGTATGATGTATTCCCAGCTGGCTTTTCCTGCAGCTTCTCCACACAGAATGTGCCAAACCTCATTTGCCGGGATTCTTACCGCTCCCCAAAACAGATTTGCCAGAAAAAGAGCTCCTAAACCCAGTGTACATAAAATACAGTATATTGTTTCTTTTTTCATGATAGCGGTGTGAAATAACGGCTTTTTTCATTTGGAAGCAGTTCCGGATGAAGCAAGCGGATCAGATCCTTCAGCAACAGATGAGGCTGGAATGGAGTTTCTTCGTAAAAAGGAATATATTTTGTGTTGCATCCATAGATGCGTTTTTCTTTCCAGGCCTTGAAATGTGTATACGGTTCATAGTCTTGTTTCAGTTGCCGGTAACTCAACGGTTCTTTCTGATTGTATTTGATGAGCCAGACCTCGGCATCTTCAGCCTGTTCCAGTACAGCCTCAAAGGGCAGAGGCAAGGCACCGCTGTTTTCTAAATGGGCAAATACATATTTTGCGCCAGCATCCTGATACAATTGTCCGGATGTGCTGTTTCCTCCCGGTACAAACCAGTTGGCACCTGTCTTCATTTCGCAGAGCAGAGAAGGCTTATGCCTGCTTTCGGTCGCCAGCTTTTTCAAACGCTTATATTCCGTTTCAATTGTCTGAAAGAGGCTGTCGGCCTGAGCTTCCTTTCCGAAGAGCATACCGTAGAAACGCATCCATTCCGCCCGTCCCAGTGCGGAAGTTTCCATGTAATCAGCACATTCTACAATGGGTATACCCAGTTGTCCCAGTTTTCCATAGCTGCCGCTTTGTTCGAAAGGGGAGGGCATGAGAATATCGGGATGCTGCTCCATGATCTGTTCCAGATTGGGACTCATGCTGTTACCGTAGTCACGGATTTCACCTTTTTGTATTTTTTCCTGAAGGGACGGGTTTAATATATACTCTGCATCACATACTCCATCTATGCAATTGGTCGCTTTAAGGAGTTCCAGTAAACTGTAATGCACTGACGAATAAACTACGGCACGGTTTACTGGAGTACGGATAACCGTACAGCCTTCGGGGAGGCTTTGCGGTAAAGGCAGGTTTTTATCCACCAATACATATCGGTGCAGTATTTTGTCCGGTTGCCAGGGATTCTGTAATATGGCTATTTGGAAACTGTCCTGCTGAATCAGAGTTATCAGGCGGGCGTATTTCAGAGGGATTGTATCACCGGAGTCCAAGGACTGTTGTGTTCTGTTGTTATGACAGGAAGCCAGCAGGAATAGGATGCCGGTTAAAAGTGACATGATACGTGTAAGTACTTTCATTGTGTTTGTCGGATTAAAATTTGGATTCAAAGATACGGATTTTAATCCAAAATGAAAAAGAAACTGCCCTGCGCTATATGGCACAGGGCAGAATACAAAAAGGATTTATAATCAGATTATGATTTTCTCTTTCTCTTAGAAGGCATATCCCAATCGGATCAGGAAGTTGCTGGCACCTCCGTCTACATCCTCTCCTATATTGGCAAATCCTCTTTGATAGGCAAAATCTAAGTTCAGGTTCTGATACCATAGACCAACTCCGATGAGCAATCCGCCATCACACCGTTGGTAATCATCCAGGTCTGCAATTTTGGAATCTCCAAACTTTCCGGCCATATCTGCGCTGAAGAAGCCACCGATACGTCCGTCCAAAGCAAATCCGCTTCCCATATCAAATTTATAACCTACCGTTAACGGGATCTGAATGTTGTGCGCACGGTATTCAAAATCATCTGCTTTCTTGTAGTCGACTTTAAAACCTCTGCTTCCGAACATGACACCTGTATTCCAGTATAATCCGTCTTTGATATAGCTGTTGAAATCCAAGCCGACATTATAACCCGGCATTACATCTACATTGTCATAATCACTTCCGACAAAAGTGTTGGTTGCAAATCCGCCACGCAGGATAAAGTCTGTCTGTGCATTTGCTGCTGCCCCCCACATCAGGGCGCCTGTCAGCATCATCATTAGTTTTTTCATACTCTTTACTTGTTTAGTTTAGTCTGGTTTTCAATTTTAAAAGTTTCTCTGAGTTTCTTTATCACGAATGTACTTAATAAAAATATATTCTGATAATTTTACCTCAAAAAAACACACTTTTTATACCTTTGTCCCGGTATTTATTATATTTTTATAAGGTATGAAGATTTCTACGGTTGTTTTTGATTTGGATGGCACCCTGATGGATACCTTGCAGGATCTTGCAGAGAGTACAAATTATGCTTTAAGAGAATATGGTTTTCCACAGCATAGTCTGGAGGCGGTTCGTTCGTTTGTAGGCAATGGAGTACGGAAACTTATAGAACGTGCCCTTCCCCAGGGTGAAGAAAATCCTTTGTTTGAGGAAGTTTTCCGTACTTTTAAGGAGCATTATGTGGCTCATTGCCGTGATCATAGTGGGTTATATGCCGGTATTGCTGATATGCTTCAGACTTTGTCCGACACCGGCTATCAGTTGGCTGTGGTTTCCAATAAATTACAAAAAGGAGTAACTGAATTGCAGCACTCATATTTTTCTTCCTGGATAAAGGTTGCGGTGGGTGAGCGTCCTGAAGTACGGCGTAAGCCCGCGCCAGACATGGTGCTTCAGGCTATCCGCGAACTGGAAGCCGATTTACGGGAAACTGTTTATGTAGGTGACTCGGATGTGGATATTGAAACGGCCCGGCAGTGTGGGATACCCTGTATTTCTGTGTTGTGGGGTTTTCGTGACCGTGAATTTCTGGAAACTTGCGGAGCTGCTCATTTTGCCGCAACTCCGCAAGACATTATTCAATTAATCCGGAGGGGACTGGAGTAATTATCTCCGGTCAATCCTCCAGGGCATAGTCAATGGTGGTCACTACGCGTACTTTCTTTATATACGGAGTGTTGTCATCTCGATCGGATATGGAGAACTGGCCCTGACTGGCTTTTTTGATCTTGCCCAGCTTGCTCTCTGAATCGGTAGCAAATTTTTCTGCGGCCGCCCTTGCGTTTTTAGTAGCCGTTTCGATCATTTGCGGTTTGATATCATTCAGCCCGGTATATTCGTATTGCACACCATAGCGATATGGTTCGCCAGTGATCGCTATGCCTTGTTTAAGCAGCTCACTCTGTTCATTGATCAGTTGGCGGACCAGCTTTACCTGGTTGGAGGTTACGGTAATCACAGAAGTGACATTATAGCGGTAAGCCTGCTTGTTACTGTTATATCGGTCTGCTTCGTTGTCGATGATACTTGGGGCGCTGATACTGATCTCATCATCTTTGATTCCCTTTTTCTTTAAAAAGTCAATGATCTGTTTGTTTGTTTCCTGTATCTGTTGATAGATGGAAGGCAGATCGTTGCCTAATAGACCATAGGCCAACGGCCAGGTAACTTTATTGGCTTCCACTTCCATTTCTGCCAGTCCCTTTACGTTAACGGTACGGTCTTTTTCCGTAAAGGAGTTCAGTCCTGATTGAATGAAATAACCACTAACAGCCACACCTACGGCGAGGATCGCTGTTTCTACGATGAATTTTGCCATAATTTTTTCGTTTAAGGGTCAGTTTGATAATTAAGGTTATGATAAAAAATATTATTGCAATCTCTTGATGCAAAAATAGAGAAATATTTCTTGAAGCCTCTTTTTTTCCTTCCTTTTTTGATTTTTTGGCAAATAACTTTTCTCGCTTTCATTTTGTTATGGATTTCAGACTCTGGTGATGAAATCTGTTTCTTTATGAAAACGTCTCATGAATGGGGGAATATTAGACATAAGAAATTCAGGTTTGAGTATTTACAAGAAATATTCAAATGATTTTTTTAGAATGAAGAATATCGGGGGAACCAGTAATGAGGGTAGCAGATCCAGAGTCTTTATCTCTTTCATTTTCAGAATGCTGATGCCAGAGCAGAAAATCAAAATGCCTCCCACGATGGAAATTTCTGTAACCAGAGCATCCGAGATAACCGGTCCGGCCAAGCAGGTAAGCAAATAGATGCTTCCTTGCCACAGGAATAATATCGGTGCGGCCAACGCCATACCAATACCGTAAGTTCCGGCCAAAACGGTAGAAGTCACCAAGTCGAGTGTAGCATTGGTATACAGATAAGTGTGGTCGTTATACAGAGCACTCATCACTGGACCCACAATGGACAGGGTACCGATGCAGTAAAGAAGTAGTCCGGTGGTGAGTCCTTGTGCCAAATTGGATTTGGAGTATCGGTTGATGAGGCCTTGAAAACGGTTTTCCAGATCCAGTTTGGTTCCTAAAAGCGATCCTAAGGCTAGGCTTCCGATAAACAGCACCGGATATTGGCTTTTCGGCATGTGGGTAGCCACGGCATTGACTCCCAAGGCTACGGCTGCCAGTCCCATAGCATTATAAAGCGCGTTCTGATAGCGCGGTTTGATACCTTTTTTCAATATACTGCCGGCTATACTTCCGACAAGAATGGCGATTGTGTTTGTAATTGTTCCGATCATAGCTGTAAAGTTAATGAAAAAGCATGAAAAACATCTTTGTGTGAAGTGTTTTTCTTCTTGGGAAGACGGTAAATAATTGTTTTGAAGATAAAATGATATTATTATGAAATCATTATTCATTTATTATTTGCAAGTAATTGTATTATTATATATATTTGCAATCGAAAATGATATGAATTATAAAAATAATAATTATCTAACTGATATTTTAATGAATAAAATTATCAGTAATGATATTGTTTTGATATAAAAAGTGAGGTTGAAAAGTGTATGCCGGAGAAAAAAACAGATATGAGAAGCTTTGTGCTTCGGATTGATTCCAAGACGATGGATCAGATTGAGGTCTGGGCAGCTGAGGAGTTCCGTTCGGTGAACGGCCAGCTGCAGTGGATCATTGCTGATTCATTGAGGAAGTACGGCCGGATGCCCGATAAGAAAGAATAATTTACTCTCGAATCATATACGCTTGAATCTTTTGAGCAATGATATGGTCTGTATATAATATACATTTAGCTTTTGGATTCTGTAATCATTCAATAAACGGTCTAATTGCACAAAAAAGCCTTGTCGTGAGACAAGGCTTTTTTGTATTCATCCGTTTAAATTTCTATTTTGACGACGCCCCCGTAAGGAGTCAGATTGTCGTATCCTTCTTCCATTTTTACCTGTCCGGCAAATACTTGCGCACAGATCAGCACACCGCCATGCGCAAAGATGGCCACTCGCTGATAATTTTTTTCTTTCAACTCTTCCAGAAATGCGCTTACTCTTCGATACAGGTCCATGAAAGACTCGCCGTTTTTGGTTGGAGTATTCAGATAATCCTCAAACCATTTTCGGATTTCCGGATCAGTAATTTGGTCATAGCGCATCATTTCCCAGTCGCCCATGTTCAGCTCCTTGAGCCGTTCGTCGCGGATGGCTTCCGGAAATCCGCAGAAATCCGCCAGTTTCGTGGCCCGGCTCAGCGGACTGCTGTATACGCAGTCAAAAGAAAGCCCCTCCAGCTGTTTTTTCGTTTCGGCAGCTTCTTCCGGAAAGGAGGCCTTCAGGGGCACATCTGTAAATCCGTAGCACACTCCATGCGGCACATCTACGGATGTATGTCTGATTAAATATACTTCCATAATTCAGTTTGAATTAGTTTTATGTTGATCTATGCAAATGTAATGATTTCCTTCTTTTTGCCCAATAATAGATGGATTTTCAATTTGAAAATCCTTCTCAGTAAATGTTTTTTTATTGGTTGTGCCAGGTAGAAAAAGCATAAAAAAACTTTGAAAAGCCTTTGGAACG